>Ga0131853_10000072_pt1 | contig 143048 bp, 136 predicted proteins | sample TergutLab28metaG_FD_92764 | JGI IMG/M metagenome (GOLD analysis project Ga0131853, IMG submission 92764) | Labiotermes labralis P1 segment gut microbial communities from Petit-Saut dam, French Guiana - Lab288 P1 (version 2) (version 2) | ecosystem: Host-associated > Arthropoda: Insects >...
AGCTCCGCACGCAAAAGCCTTCCGATATTGGCTATCGGAAAGAAGCTAAGCGCTATAATGGGCAGTATCATTGAGTGGAACCTTGTCCAGTTCAGCTGCGGCTCGGGGGCAAGGATGATCGGGAACCATCCCAGCTTGAAAGCGATAAAGTATTGCAACAGCGCCGCCACCACGAAGGACGGTGCGGATATGAACAAAATGGACAGGCTTGACACGGTATGGTCATAAGCGGTGTTCTTCCGCAGCGCCGTGGTTATACCCACAAAAAGGCCAAGCGGAAAAATCAGGAACAGCGTAAAGAAATTAAGCTGTATGGTAACGGGCAGATGCTGCATCATTACTTCATAAACCGCCATATTCGGGCGCAGTATCAAAGAAATCCCGAAATCCAGCCGCAAATAATTGGTTATCATGTGGAAGTACTGTACGGGAAGCGGCTGGTCCCATCTGAATCTGGCCATTATTATGTCTATGGTATGCTGTGTCACCGCCCCGCCGCCGCTTGCGCTTCCGCCAAAATTTATCAGCGATTCAATCAGGTTGTTGGGCAAGGCGCGTATAAGGAAGAATATAACGGTCATTATCACAAAAAACGTAAGTATCGCGGCCACTAATCTTTGCAGCGTATATCTTACCATGTACACACCACCTAGACGCCTTTAAAGAGCAATTAATAGTTAATATTTAAAGCCGGCGGGGGAGTTAGCTCCCCCACCGAGCGGTTTTGGTTTTACCAATCCTTCATTTCGGCGTAGAGTTCATCGTCCCATACGAACTGGAAGTCGCCTGCGCGGAAGTCGAAATGCCCGACTTCAAGGATGGACGACAGCCAGGGGCTGAACAGGAGACGGTCGCGCGTCTGGTACATGGGAAGGAAGGTATGGTCGTTAAGCAGAAGCTGCTCGACAATCGCGCTGATCTCATTCCTAAGCTGCTGGTTCCTGAAGTTGGTGAAAGCCAAGTCAAATAAGGCGGTAAACGTAATCTGAGCCCACGGGGTCAATACGCAGTACTGGGTGGGGTAGGAATCGCGGTGTCCGGTGGTTATCCAGTTGGTGTTCCACCAGGGCTCGTTATCGATAATCTGCCAGATACGGCGGGCCGCCACTATTTCGTAGGTCATGGTGGTGCGCTGCAGGTTGTCAAGGGCTACCTGGAAGGGCACGGCCACAAGGTTGATCTGGAGCCGGTCCGCGCCGAACAGGTTCTGCCAGCTTTCCTGAATGGCTTCCGCCCAGATCTGGTCGGCTTCGCCGCCGTCGGTGTACTGTACTTCAAAAGAGAGAGGCACACTGCCGTTGGCTGTATAAGCCAGCTCAAAATACGCCAGGGCGCGTTCGGGTTCGAATCCGAATTCACTCAATTCATGCCCGTTTATTGTAATGCTCTGGGCTCCCTCGCTGTCCCTGTAGGGGTGCTGGATGGCGTTTTCACGGAAATCAACGTCCCTCATTCTGGTCGCCCTGGGATAGAGATAAGCCTGCGGCAGCGCGGTGGGGTATGCAGCCCTTACGATCCTTTCCCTGTCAAGACCCCAATACAGGGCGCGCCTGAAATTGATGTCCTGAAGGATGGGGTTGGATTCGCTGAAGGGATTGAGGAATATACCGTAGATAAAGGCGTCAGAGTAGTAGAACAGGTCGGGGTATTCGTCAAACCTTCTGGAGTTGGCGCGGGTCTGGTCCAACTGGCCGGAATCAAACAGCATCCACTGTGTGTCCTCGTTGGGGGCTATGTAGAAGCTGATGCGGTCGGCTGTGAACGTGTCGGAGATGGGACTGCCGTTCTCGCGCTTTTCGATTTCAAGATACTGTTCGGGCATAAACGCCGAAATCCTGTAAACGCCGGAAGCTATGAAATGCTCCGGGGTCGTTCCCCAGGTGTTTTCGGTGCGGTCCTCATTAAAGAGCGACTCGTACAACTCGGGATGCACAATGGCCGAGCCGAAAACACCATACCTCTCCATAACGTGGAACGCTCCCAGCTGCGGTATGCCCTCCGGGGTATAGGTAATCTGGATGGTGTAATCGTCGAGAACCTTGAAGCCCTCGACTTCATCCCACTCGATCTCGCCGCGCAGGTATTCCAAGCCGCCCACTATCTGCCAGGCGTTTTCATTGCGCCAGAGCATTACGGGGTCGATAAGCATCTTTTGGGAGTACTCAAAAACATGGGCGTCGATAACTCTACCGTCGTCAAAGGTATAGCCCTGCTGGATCTCTATCTGCCATACCAGGCCTTCCTCGTCCATCTGCTTGGGGAAGTCCGCGGCAAGGTCGGGCACATAGCGCGTCCATTGCAGTTCGGGGCACAGCACCCTGTGGTACAGGTTCGCGGAGAAAAGCCTGTGCATGTCGTACTCGTTCTCAAGCCTCTGGACGTTGAAGGTAGCCGGGGTATGGGGCAGCGCGAACGGCAGCCTCAAGTGCCGCTCAAGGCGCTCCGGCGCCGCTTCGGTAGCCGTTACTGTGGTGACAAACGCCGAAAGCGTCATGACCACCGTGAGGAAAAGCGCTAAAATACGGGAACTGCGTTGATTCATTCTGTTTCCTCCTTGTTATATTTATTGGTATTGCGCAAACCCCAACACAAAAGAAACAATAAGAAACGGCAAGCCAATTATATAATATTCCTTCATAGTTTTAGGATTTTTTGCCAATTCATGGGCGTAATCAGCCATGGAAAGCGGGCGCGCCGAGGGATCGGCGTTTTTGTGCTTGCGGAACTGCCGCTTATATGACGCATAAGAAAACAGCTTAAACAGGCCCGCATTCCTGACATAAACGCAAAACCCTATCGAAACATGAAATATACCGATTATGAAAAAGATATTTATTAGATTATGCAAAAACCCATTTTGATTACTGATGTATGTATATAAACCCGCGATAATAATACTTATTCCAAAAATTATAAGGTCTTTCTTTCTGAACACCCTCATAAATCACCTAAAGACATTCCAAACTTATTCCCCATTATAACATATAAACAAAAAACATTGCAATATCTAATTTATTTTGTTAGAATTGCGATATCAAAGGAAGGAGAGCAATTATGGACAATTCATTTTACATAGCAAACAGGCGTTCGCTGTACGCGCGCCTTGAAAAGGGAGCCCTCGCCATCGTACACAGCGGCGCCGCTCCCAGAAAAACAAACGACGAATATTATCCGTTTTTTACCGACCGTAACTTTATTTACCTTACGGGCATAGAGCAGGATAACGCGGTATTGTTAGGCATCGGCGGGGACGGCGGCGGCTTGGGCGAAACCCTGTTTATCCCGCCGCCGGATTTAATGCTGGAGCGCTGGAACGGCAGGCGCGTCAAGGCGGATGAAGCGTCGGGGATTTCCGGGATACAGGACATAAAGCATACCCCGGATTTTGACAGGCAGCTTGACCGTTTCCTTGCTTCCGGCGCGCATGACATCGTTTACCTTCCCTTATTTAAATATACGTCCGATGAGCCGGACGGCCCCGCGTACCGCCTGGCCCGCTATATCCGCGACCGCTTCCCGCACGTTGTCATAAAGGATTTGCTCCCGCATATAAAGGCTCTGCGCCTGATAAAGAAGCCCTGCGAGATAGAGGCGATGCGCAAAGCGGAAGCGGTCACCGGGGAGGGCATTCTTGCGATGATGAAAGCCGCCCGGCCCGGGATTATGGAATACGAGCTGAAAGCGGAGCTTGAGTACGCCTTCATGAAACACGGGGTTCTGCCGGCATCACCGCCCATTATCTCCGCCGGGGAAAACAACTTCTGCATCCACTACAACGCGTTCCGCGGATGCGCCGACGACGGGGATCTGGTGCTGAACGACGTCGGGGCAAAGTGGGACAGCGTAATGACCGACGTTAGCCGCGCCTGGCCCGTAAACGGGCGGTTTAGCGAACGCCAGCGCATATTGTACCAATGCGCGTACGATACCTCCGAGCATTTATTTTCCATAATAAAGCCCGGTATGCCCATGCGCGACGTGGACGGCATTATACGCAAATACAATTTCGAGCGTATGCGCGATGCCGGCGTGTGCAAATCATGGGACGAGATAGGAACATACATGTGGCACGGCGGCGCCCATCACGTCGGCTTCGACGTGCATGACGTCGTGGCCGTCGCCCCGGACACTCCCCTTGCGCCGGGCATGGTGTTCTGCGTGGATATCGGTATATACCACATGGAATGGGGCATCGGCTTCCGTCTGGAGGATAACTGCCTGATTACGGAAAGCGGCTGCGAAAACCTGTCAAAGGACATCCCCCGCAGCATAGAGGAAATCGAAAGCGTGTTTAATTAATCAGCGGTTACATGCCTTTCTTTGTGTTTTTTTGTGTTTTCTGTGGTTGAATAAAAAATCATTAGCTTGTTTTGAACTTTTCCGTAATATTCGTTAAAACAGAGTATAAATTTCCATAATTTCCGCCTATACTAACCTTACATCAACAATCGAAAGGGGTATGCGCGTGGATAATAAGAAATGGAATTTATATATCGGGATGGGAGTGCTTCTGACATCGTTCGCGATGATTTTGTTCGCCGGGTCGCTGATACGGCCCGGCAATCTGGGCGCGTACGTCCTTCAAACGCAAAACCGGCTGGAAATCCCCATAGACGCTACGCTGAAGGAAGCGGTGGAAGCCACTTATGACGTAAGCTTCGCTTTTCCAAGGCGCGGCACGGAAAATGTATCCTTGTATATACCCGAGTACGATTATATCGAGTTTGAGCAGGCGGAGCTGTATCTGAACACCTTTGATATCGGAGCGCTTATCCGCGGCGGTGAGGAGGATGACGGGGGCGCTTTCCACATTTTCAAGGGGGAAAAGGGCGAGCTGCACGTGAATAAATATTATAACCGCATTATCGCGCGGTTTATCGGCCCCTTTTATGGCGATTCGGCAAACCCCTTGGATCAGGAATCCGTGCTGCACGCGGCTTTGGAATATATCATCGGCACTTCCCTGCCCTTTGATTACGCGGTAAGCACGGCGGCCCGCCAGGACGGCGGCTGGTCCGTTTCCTTTTACCGCGAAATAGGCGGGCTTATCTGCCGCGACCATCCCGTAAGCATTACCCTTGACGCGTACGGTAATATTTTAGGCGTCGATTATTACCTCCTAAGCTACGAAAAAATTGCGCAGGCCAGCCTTATTACCACGAGGGAGGCCTATTACAGCCTACCGCCCCTTTGCGTGGATTCTAAGGTTGACTTAAAGAAATGCGCGCTGGTGTACAAGTTCGAGGACAGCATTTTACAGCCCGTTTATCTGTTCGAGGGTGAAATTGTGCAAGCCGGGGAAGTCAAGCCTTTCAGTTATTATATAAACGCGGCGAAATTTAATTGACGCCTTATAATATCCCGTATAAATCTCCCAAGCCCCTAGTATAAATAGTACAGACCATTTTATTTCTAGGAGGCTGTTAATGAAAAGATTTCGTTTTACTACGGTTATCGCTCTGGCAAGCCTGATGCTCTTCACCGCCGGGCTTGCCGGGTGCCGGAACAAGGCAGAGGCGGACCGCGACGCCTACGAAAGAATCCAGAACGCGCTTCTGACCATGACCGGATACGCGGCCGAAGCGACTGTTACGTACATATCGAACAAAAGTCAGCACACATACCAGGTAAGGCAGCAGGCCCGCATGAGCGGCGAATACCGCATCGAGGTAACGGGCCCCGAACGCGTGGCGGGCAACATCACCGTCAGCGACAATAAGACGATTACCCAGTTCAACACCCGCGTGCAGGGCCGTTTCAGCGTGCTGCCCGACGAGGCGCCGGAGCGCCTTGAGCTGTTTGTCACCTCTTTCGTTAAAAACTATCTGCGCTCGCAGGAGGTCACAATCAGCGTCGCCAGCGTGGGCGAGAGCCTTTGCACCGTACTTGAGGCAACGATACCCGGCGAACATCCCTATCTGCGGACGGAGAAACTGTGGGTGTCCAACACCACCCACAAGCCCGTAAAGCTTTCAATCTACGACCCGGACGGCGTTGAGCGCGTCACCGTCACCTTCGAGAGCTTCGAGTTTAACGTGGATTTTGACGACAGCGTATTCAGAATGCAATGATAATTTTTCAAAACTGTAATGTATACAAAAAAGGAAAGAAGTGAATAATATGTATAACTAAAATGTTTCGCGCATGTTGAGGTGTATTGAATGTTGATAAGACGAGGTGACATATTTTATGCGGATCTTAGCCCGGTGATAGGCTCCGAGCAGGGCGGGGTGCGCCCCGTTTTGATAATCCAGAACGACGTGGGCAACCGTTACAGCCCCACTATCATCTGCGCCGCCATAACCTCACAGATAAACAAGGCTAAACTGCCTACCCACATAGAGATAGATTCCAAGGATTATACTCTTGTAAGGGATTCCGTAGTGCTGCTTGAGCAGGTGCGCACCGTTGACAAAAAACGCTTGAAGGAAAAGATTTGCCGGCTGGACGACGACCTGATGGATAGGGTCGATAAAGCCTTGCTGGTAAGCTTCGGGTTGGGATAGGATACATAATAAAGCCGGGATGGCAGGGTACGGCGTACCCAGCATCCCGGCTTTATTTATTTTGCTTGACAAAACGGGTTTCCTTGGATATAATATCCGCATTGCTACTGTGGCTCAGGGGTAGAGCAGCGCACTCGTAATGCGCAGGCCGCGAGTTCAAATCTCGCCAGTAGCTTATGGTAAAACCGCCGCAAATCAACGATTTGCGGCGGTTTTCATATATCAGAATACGTTGATTTTCCCAACCTCCATTAATTCTACCTGATTCGCCGGTTTGTATTCCCGTCCTATTCATGTTATAATTCATCTGTAGTTTTGTGGTTAAGGGTAATGAAATGGCCCGCCCTTCTCAAATATCCGGCAGGTTTAAATTTGCCGGATATAGTGAAGGGAGGTGAACTGCGTGCCATTCTTTTACTTTTTAGCCAATGCCTTGGCGTCTATCGTCTGCTCTATTCTTGCAAGCAAGTTAGAGCCGGTATTAGACCGTCTTATGCGGCGGCGAAAAAAGGAAAAGAGCCCCAACCATCCAAAGTAAAGGCTCTTGACCACCTGAGATAGGGAATTTGCGTCATCCCTCTCTTTGTTATTCTACCCCCATTATAGCGCATACATTACATTTTTGCAAGTATTTATTTACTGCCGGCCGGATATCTTTTGATTATCTCAGCCCAAATACTGATTAATACCTTTTGCCAATGCCGCCGCCATATCAGCCCGCCTGTCCCTTAATATTTGGACATCGGGGTTCTGCGGCGGGCTGTCGATAAACGCAAGCTCTATCATAATCGCGGGCATGTCGGTATGCCGCAGAACGCTTAAAGAGCCCGCATTGGACTCCGTGTCTAACTTAACGCCCCTGTTGCGCAAATTCATAGCGGCGGCATATGTATCGTTAACAGCCAGCGCAAACGCTCTGTCATCCGGTTTCGTGGCGGCTATGAAGGTTTCGGCGCCGGTGCCGCCCCCGGCGTTCACGTGGACAGAGATGAAATAATCCGCTCCCCATTCGTTGGCCATTTGCCAGCGGACGTTTATGGATGAATTAGTATCGGTCCCCAAATTAGTTTCAAGCGTTGGACGGCTTAGACGGATATCAAAATTACTTTTTAATATTTCCCCAAGGAGAAACGACACCTCAAAAGTAATGTCCTGCTCCCTCATACCGTTTCCTTCCGCCCCTGTGTTGAATTGGCTGTAATTATGCCCGGCGTCGATGAATATTTTAGTCCTGCTCATGAAATACCTCCTGATTACGTAATTATTTATATTCTTCTCTTTCTATCTTATGCAGGCCTCGGCCCTTTATGAGATAACAGTATAAGGCTTGCGCAACGGACGAAAATTGTGTATTATTGTATCTAGTACTCCTCCCCGCCCAATCCACTTGAATATTTGCGGTCTTTTTGCCGCAATGCGTCGTCACAAAAAACCTTCCGTACCTTTGGGTACGCGCGGTTTTTCGTTCCTAGCCTTGCAACAAAAATCCTCGCAAATATTCAAGTGTCTTAGACGGGAAGGAGTACTAGCGGGTATATCAACCCACGGGATGTTTTTGTTGATATTTCGGGAGAAGACAGTTATGAGTATCAGAAAAAGAATTCTTATTCCAATGATTGCGTTAACGGTCGGATGCGGCGCAGCCGTGCTGATCTCGTCCATATTGCTTTTCAACCGGGAATTGAACAGCGCAGCGCACACGGGCGGCGAGGCCGCCGGGACGGTCTTCGCCGGGCATTATACGGCGGAGGATACGGGTAAAATACTGCCGCTCGTCATGAACGGCGCGCTTATAACGCTGTTTATGCTGGTGGCTGCCGTTGTGCTGGCAAGGGCTATATCGGGGGTTATAGAGCGCCGTCTTGAAAATATGAATGAGCTGAACGAGGCTCAGCTTGCGAAGCTGAACTTTGTTGTAAAGGCGGCGAAGATAGGCTTGTGGGACATGGAGGTCGTGAAGGACGACCCGGTTAACCCCGCAAATGCCTTTATGTGGTCAAACGACCTCCGGCAAATGCTGGGATACTCCGGCGAAGGCGACTTCCCCAATGTGCTGGGAAGCTGGAGCGGTTTGCTGCATCCGGACGACAGGGAAAGAACCCTTGAGGCCTTCACGGCGCATTTGCTTGACGTAACGGGCAAAACGCCCTATGACGCGGAGTACCGTTTGCTTAGGAAAAACGGCGGGTACTCGTATTATCGGGCTTACGGCGAAACCATCCGCGATAAGGACGGCAATCCCGTCCGCGCCGCGGGCGCGCTGAGCGATATATCGGAAATAAAGGATTCCATCGGCAAAATGCGCGATGCCAACGAGCGCGCCATGCTGATGCTGGATACGCCGCCTATGTGCGCCCAGATATGGGACAGGAGCCTTAAAACCATAGATTGCAACGAAGTGGGCGTAACGCTGTTCGGCTTTAACAACAAGGCGGAATACATCGTCCGGTATATGCCGGAGTGCTCCCCCTTATACCAGCCCGACGGGCAGCTCTCGCACGATAAGCTGGCGCGGCTTGTGAACCAGGCGTTTGAGGAAGGCCAATGCGTCTTTGACTGGATGCACAGGATACCCGAGGACGACGCGCCCCTGCCCGCCGAAATTACCCTTGTCAAGGCAAAATACGGCGATGAGGACGTCGTTATCGGATATACCCGCGATATGCGCGAGCATGACAAGATGATGAAGGGTATCAAGCAGCGGGACGATACCATGCAGGCAATCAACCAGGCCGCGGAGTTGCTGCTGAACGCGGATAACGGCGCGGATATCGCGGGCCCGCTTATGGAAAGCCTTGACCTTATAGGGAACGCCGTAAACGCCGACTGTATCCATATCTGGAAGCTGGAGTCCGCGGACGGCGAACCCTATGCCGTCCATACCTATAATTGGAGCAACGAGCTGGGCAGGCAGCTGAGGGTGCTGCCCCTGGGCGCGGAATTACCCTGCGCGGACAAAATCGGCTGGATAAAGAAATTCCAGCACGGCGAATATATCTGCGGGCCCGTTTCAAAGCTTCCTCCAAGCGACCGGCAATTTCTGGAAGCCTTTAAGATTAAGACCGTCGTGCTGATACCCCTGTTTATAAACGACCGGCTTTGGGGATTCTTCAACATTGACGACCATACGAGGGAGCGGGAGTTCGCGGAGGATGAGATCGCTATCCTGCAATCGGTGTGCTTTATGCTGGCAAGCGCGATAAGCCGCCATCAGTACCTTGTCGAGATGGAGAACACGCAGGAGAGCCTGCGCGCCGCCCGTGACGCGGCTGAAACCGCGAACAAAGCCAAATCAATCTTTTTGGCGAACATGAGCCATGAAATAAGGACGCCCATGAACAGCATCCTCGGTTTTTCGGAGCTTGCGCTGGATTATGACATCCACGTCAAAGCGAGGGATTACCTTAACAATATACGCGAAAGCGCGAACTGGCTGCTGAACATCATCAACGATATCCTGGATATTTCAAAGATCGAATCCGGCAAGGTCGAACTGGAGCATATACCCTTCGACATGCCGGAGATATTCGAGCATTGCAGGCAGTCGGTCTTGCCGAAAGCCGCGGAAAAGGGGCTTATACTGCATTGCTGTGCAGAGCCGGTTCCCGGCAAAAAGACCATGGGCGACCCTGTCAGGCTGCGTCAGGTTGTGCTGAACCTGCTGTCCAACGCCGTCAAGTTTACGAACAGCGGCATTGTAAAGCTGTCCGCGTCGGTTAAAAGCAACGACGGCGAAAGAGTGACGTTAAGCTTTGAGGCGAAGGACACCGGCATCGGCATGACGCCCGAGCATGTGTCGCGGATATCTGAGCCGTTTATGCAGGCGGACACCAGCATTTCGCGCAAGTTCGGCGGCACGGGACTGGGGCTTGCGATAACGAAGAATATTATCGAGCTGATGGGCGGCTCCCTGAGCGTGGAGAGCATGGTAGGCGCCGGCACTAAGTTCGGCTTCGAGCTGACGTTTGATTTAATTGACAGCGATGACACCGATGCGCCCGATACAATCTCGGTAAAGCAATTCGAGAAGCCTAATTTCAAGGGCGAGGTTCTTGTGTGCGAGGATAACGGCATGAACCAGCAGGTTATCTGCGACCATCTGGCGCGGGTGGGCCTGAAAACCGTTGTGGCCTACGACGGCAAGGAGGGCGTTGACCTCGTTGCCAAGCGCTGGGAAAACCGCGAAAATCCGTTCGACTTGATTTTTATGGATATATATATGCCCGTTATGGACGGCTTGGAGGCCGCGTCCAAAATCACCGCGCTGGGGGTAAAAACCCCGATTGTCGCGCTGACCGCCAACGCGATGACCAACGAGCTTGACCTTTACAGGTCCTGCGGGATGTTTGACTTTGTGAGCAAACCCTTTTCGTCCCGGGAGCTGTGGAACTGCCTTGTGAAGTATATCCCCGTGGAGAGCTACTCCGAGACAGACCGGGAGAACCAATCCGGCGAAGAGCAGAAAATGCTGAAGAGGCTGAAGCTGAACTTTGTGACGGACAATCAGGACATATGCGCCAAAATCAAGGAAGCCGCGGACAACGGCGACATAAAGACCGCCCACAGGCTGGCCCACACGTTAAAGTCAAACGCGGGGCAGATTGGCGAAAGGCGGCTGCAAGCCGCCGCGGTGACGGCGGAAGCGATGCTGGAGGAAGGCCGTAACCTGCTTAACAAGGAGCATCTGAACAGCCTTGAGCACGAAATGAAAGCCGTCCTTGAGAAGCTGGCGCCGCTTTTGGCCGAGGCCGGCGCCAAGAACACGGTTAAGACCACCGACGCGGAGCTTGTGCGCGAAATAATCCAAAAGCTTGAGCCGATGCTTATAAACAGGAACCCGGACTGTGAGGATATGCTGGACGATATCAACCGGATACCGGAGGCGGGGGGCCTTGTAAAGCACATAGAGCGGTTTAAGTTCAAGGACGCGCTGGAGGAACTGGCAAGGATAAAGAAAGGCAGGGGGATTGAATGAGGAAAAAGATATTCATAGTGGACGACAGCATTGTAAAGATGGAAATGGCGAAGCGCGCCGTTATAGGCGCCTATGACGTCGTGACGGCCAATTCCGGGAAAACCGCGCTGAATATGCTTGAAGGCGAAATGCCGGATTTGATCCTCCTTGACGTTGAAATGCCCGAAATGGACGGTTATGAGGTTATACAGGAGATAAAGTCGCGGGAAAAATTGAAGGATATTCCGGTTATATTCCTTACCGCGCGGACGGACGCCGCCGCCGAGCTGTTCGGTCTGTCCCTCGGCGCGGTGGATTATATCACAATCCCCTTCTCCGCGCCCCTTTTACTGAAGCGTCTGGAGCTGCACCTTTCGCTGGTTATGCAGAGGCAGGAGCTTATCAACTACAACGACCACCTGATGGACCTGGTTGCGGAGCGCACGGCGGAAATTGAGGAAAGCAGGGAAAAGCTGCGCGCCGCCCTTGAAATCGCCGAAGCCGCCAACAGGACGAAATCCGTTTTCATCGCCAATATGAGCCACGAAACGCGGACGCCGCTGAACAGTATTATCGGATTCTCGGAGCTTGCGCTGCTTGACGAGATCTCCGAGAAAACCGCGGGCTACCTTGCAAGCATTAAGCAAAGCGCGGGATGGATGCTGGATATCATCAACGATATCCTGGACATTTCCGTGATGGGGCTGGGTAAGATCGCTCTGGAAAGCATCCCCTTCGACTTCAATGAAATATATGATTACTGCCGCGCCAAAGCCGCCCCCAAGGCCATGGAAAAGGGCCTTTCCATAAGCTTCCGCATGGAGCCGGCTATCGAGAGGCGGCTGAAAGGCGACCCGGCCAGGCTGCGCCAGGTGCTGATGAACCTTTTGTCAAACGCCGTAAAGTTCACGAACGACGGCGCAATTGAGTTTCTGGTGTCCGTAATAAGCGACAATGGCAAAGCCATTTCGGTGCTGTTTGAGATAAACGACACAGGCATAGGCATGAGCCCCGAGCAGATCACTATGATATACGAGCCCTTTGTGCAGGCGGACGACAGCTCTACGCGCAAGTTCGGCGGCACGGGGCTGGGGCTTGCGATAACGAAAAACATACTGGAGCTGATGGGCGGCGCGCTTAGCGTGGAGAGTACCGTCGGCGCGGGCAGCAGGTTCAGCTTCGGGCTTACGTTTGAGACGTCCGGCGGAACAGGCGCCGAGCCGCCCCTGGATTTATCCCGCCTGGAGCATGAAAAGCCCGGCTTCGCCGGCGAAATCCTGATATGCGAGGACAACAGCCTGAACCAGAAAGTACTATGCGACCATTTGGAGAGGGTTGGACTGAAATACGCCGTGGCGCATAACGGCAAGGAGGGCGTGGACTTTATCACAAGCCGCATAAGGAGCGGCGAAAAGCTGTTCGATTTGATTTTCATGGATATACAGATGCCCGTGATGGACGGACTTAAAGCCGTTTCCAAGATTATCGAGCTGGACGTAAAAACGCCGATTGTGGCGCTGACCGCCAACGTGATGCCCAGCGACCTGGAGCTTTATAAAATCAGCGGAATGTCCGATACCGTCAGCAAGCCGTTTACCACGCATGAATTATGGAGCTGCCTGGCAAAATACCTGCCCGTGGTGAGTTATACCGCCGTAGACGCAGGCAAGCAGTCCGAAGAGGACGAGAAGCTGTTAAGGCAGCTGAAGCTCAACTTCGCGCAGGATAACCAAACCGCCTTCACGGATATCTTAACCTCCGTCGCCAAGGGCGACATAAAGACCGCCCACAGGCTGGCCCACACATTAAAGGGCTGCGCGGGGCAGATCGGAGAGAAGCCGCTGCAGCAAGCGGCGGCGGCGGTTGAGGGCGTGCTTAAAGACGGCTCTTACCGGATTGGCGAGGAGCTTCTGGACGTTTTTGAATCCGAGCTTAAAGCGGTGCTTGAAAGGCTTGCGCCGCTGCTTTTAGAGGCGGCGGCGAAAAGCGCCGGTAAAATCGGCGACGCGGCGAAGGTGCGGGAGATACTTGATAAGCTGGAACCGCTGCTGCTCAACAAAAATCCCGAAGTTGAGGACCTTCTTGACGATATCCGCACAATACCGGGCGCGGAAGACCTTGTTTACCATATTGAAAGGTTCAAGTTCAGGCAGGCCATTGAAGAACTCGTCAATGTAAAAAAAGAGTGGGGAATCGGATCATGAACGCCAGAAGGAAAAACAGCATCCTGATTGTTGACGACGAGAGGTCGAACATCAGCGCGCTCAGGAACATGCTGAGCGCGGATTATACCGTTTACGCGTCAACCGACGGGCATGACGCCGTTGCCACGGCGGAAGAGTTCGTGCCCGACCTCATTCTGCTTGACATCGTCATGCCCGATATGGACGGGTACGATGTGATTAAGGTGCTGAAAAATTCCGAAAAAACGCAGGGTATCCCGGTTATATTCATCACGGGGCTGGATAATTCCGAGGCGGAGGAAAAAGGCCTGGGCTTAGGCGCGTCGGATTATATTCCAAAACCCTTCAACCCCGCCATCGTTAAGCTGAGGGTAAGGAACCAGATAGAGCTTATCGAGCAGTTCCGGCAGCAGGTGCTGATGACGAAGATATCGCATAATTTCCTTTCCGACGCGTATATTGATTCGCTGTTCGCGGACACCCTCAGGGTAGTCGGCCTGTTTATGGACGCGGCGCAGGTGCTTTTATATAAATTTGACGACAACGTCCTTATCTGCCAGAGCGAGTGGATGCTGCCCGAGCTGGATTTAGTGACGCAAATCGGCACAAGGATTGAGCTTAATGAACCGCTTGTTTCGATTATCGGCAGCCTTAAAACGGACAGCGAGGGCATTGCGCATTCCCAATACCCCTCCTTTGCGGCGGCAATGGCGCCCTACCGCACGGGCTTCGGCAATTACGTCACAAGGCCTATCTTTGTTAAGGGAAAAATGTGCGCGGTTCTTGATTTTTCAAGGGAAGACGAAGGGCAGGAGTGGAGCGGGAGCGAATTGAACCTGGCCGCTCTTATAGCCGACATATTCTCCGGCGTTTTTGAGCGGGACGCCATGGAGCGCCAGTTTTCCATTGTTGAGAACACCCCGGATTTGGTTCTGTCCATCACAACGGACGCCGCCGTGGAATATGTTAACCCAGCGGTTTCCACCGTTACCGGCTATACGAAGAACGACCTCTTCACGGAGGGGCTTGGCATCATTTTCGCGGAGGACACGCTTGACGACCTGAAAAAGAAGCATATCCCCAACGCGATGCGCGGCGAGCCCGTGCAGTTTGAAATCGACATTTTCCGCAAGTGCGGCGAAAAGCGCATACTGACTGTTTCCGTTTTCCAAAGGGACAAGAACAGCCTGGGCGTGATTTTCAGGGATTTGACCAAGATACGCGAGCTTGAGGAAGAAAACGAGAAACTATTCTTCGACGGGCTGACCGGCATATACAACAGGCGGTTCTTTGACGAGACTATTTTGCGTATAATTAAATCCCTGTCGCGTTCGGGCAGCGTACTGAGCCTGATGATGATTGACATAGACTTTTTCAAGGATTATAATGACACCTACGGTCACAGCGCGGGGGACGACTGCCTTAAAGCCGTCGCCGCCCTCCTCAGCAAAAACGTGCCCAGGGCCGACGATTTCGTGGCGAGGTACGGCGGCGAGGAGTTTGTGATCGTTCTGCCGAACACCGATGAAAACGGCGCGCGTATAGTCGCGGAAAGATTGCTTGCCGGCATACGGGAACGCGCCATCCCCCATAAAACCAGCGCGGTGGCGGATCATGTGACATTTTCCATAGGGTTTGTGACGGACAACGTAAAGCATACCCATACCGCCGGGAATTTCATTAAGCGCGCCGACGAAATGCTGTATAAATCCAAACATAGCGGACGTAATATGTATAACTTTGAAAGGCTTTGAAAGGCCTTTTAAAACAAATCAATTCCGTTGAAATATGAATGAATGAGGGACTTGGCTATGGATGGGGAGAAAAAGAACAGCGTCTTGATCGTGGATGATGAAAGATCGAATATCAGCATGTTACGGAGCATATTGGGCCAGGATTACACCGTTTACGCGTCAAGCGACGGGCAGGCCGCCATTGAGACGGCTGAGGAATTCACGCCGGACGTTATTTTGCTTGACATTATCATGCCGGATATGGACGGATACGACGTGATCGCCGCGCTGAAGGATTCCAAAACAACCAAGGACATCCCCGTTATTTTCATTACGGGGCTTGATAATCCAGAGGCCGAGGAAAAGGGCCTGGCGTTAGGCGCCGCGGGCTTTATACCAAAGCCGTTCAACCCCGCAGCCGTTAAGCTGAGTGTGCAAAACCAGCTTAATAAATGAATCAGTAAATTTATATTTAGAGGCAGGTTATGAACGATACTAAAAAATTACTGTTCACTGATTCCGGCAAAAATCATACTTTAATAAAACGGCAGTGGGTTGCGGCAATCTTATCTCTGATAAGCTTAGGCTTAACATTCTACAGCCGTTGGAACAACTGGCAAATCCGAAATCAATTCTATCGGTTATGGGACGAATTGCCGTCATTTCCGTTTTTTGCGGATTTACTGGTTCTTGCTATCCTTATAGTCATCCTCGCCAGCGCAGCAGGGAAGGCCATCGGCAGGAGCGAGATACATATCTATGACAACGGCATTGAGGGTTATGGATTCAAATTTTGGGACTTCCGGCCAAAGATGCATAACTTCGCGCTTAGATATGATGATATAAGGTCTGTGAAGAAACACAGATGGGGACTATCCATCCGTTCAGCGGAAGGGCGGTATAACTTAATTGTCCGCAGCCCGGAGATATGCGCTGAAAAAATAAATAATATTATTAAGCGAGGCGATTACAATATTTAAACTAACAAAGCGGTTTGCCGCTAAAACCATAATTATCTTCATCCTGCTTATCGCGGTTGTATTCGGCATATACAACTTAGTGTGGCTTCATTATGTACAAACCGGATTTAAACCGTTCATAAACAGATTAGACGCGTCAGAGCTTACGAAGGGTTCCTTTTTTTCATCGGAAAACCCTTCGAGGGACGGCCGCTGGACCATGTATACATACCATGATTATCAAGGAACCGGCTACAATTATCAAATATCTTATGTGTATTTGGATTTCGGGGGCAATATTATAGTGCAGGAGTCGATAAACGACGGGTTTATAGAGGGCGGGGAGTTTGACGGCTTCCCCATTGTCAAACCCGATTTGCCGGATGTCAGGGTGAGCCTGTCTATTCAGCCCCGGAAATGGACCTACAGGCTGGGCTTAATGGACAGGACGACAGGGGAGAATATCATCAGCAGCGCTTATGTGGATAAATACGGAGTCCCGGAGGAGCTTGCCCCGGATGACCCCGAATCCGAACGGCATAACGAATGGCTTGCTCTTTACGAAAGGGCGTACGGGCAGATTGTAGAGCTGTTCAGGGAAATTCACGAATTCTTTGGCGAGGATATATTAAAATAATAATTGCAATCACCCGCATACTCAACCGCCATATTGACAACAGGAGAATAAATAATGCGCATTGTATTGCAACGGGTATCACAGGCATCCGTAACCGTGGACGGCGCGGTGGTCGGCGAAATCGGGCCCGGCTTCGTCGCGCTGCTTGGCGCGGGGGAAAACGACACCAGGGAAATTGCCGCAAAAATGGCCGAGAAGATATCGAAGCTGCGCGTTTTTGCGGATGAAAACGGTAAAACGAACCTGAGCCAGGCCGATGTCGGCGGGGAGATTCTTGTGATATCACAGTTCACCCTGTACGCGGATTGCAGAAAAGGCAACCGCCCCGGCTTTACGGGCGCCGGTTCACCCCGGCAGGCTTGTGAGCTGTACGAATATTTCGCCGATGTGTGCGAGGGTTTGTTCGCCCGTGCCGCGCGCGGGGTCTTCGGCGCGATGATGAGCGTAAGCCTTGTGAACGACGGGCCGTTCACCGTAATCCTTGACAGCGGCGATTTAGGCTATTAATTTAAACCCCTGCCCTACCCCAGCGCCACATCCAGCGCCATCATCACGCAGAACCCCAGAAGAACGCCAATTGCCGCTACTATTTTGTTATCTTTATATGATTCCGGGATAAGCTCCGAACACGCGACGGCGATCATTGCCCCGGCGGAAAAGGACAGGGCGAGGGGCAGCGCGCTGCGCATCGTCATTGCGAACAGGACGCCCAAAACGCCGGCTATGGGTTCGACGATGCCGGAGGCCTGGCCTATAAGGAAGCTTTTCGCGCGGGAAACGCCGTCGCGGCGGAGCGGCAGGGCTACGCAGACGCCCTCGGGGAAGTTTTGCAAGCCGATGCCGAAGGCCAGAAGTATCGCGCCCATTAACGTCGCGCCCTCCAGGCCGATTGCGACGCTGCCGAACGCCACGCCTATCGCCATGCCCTCGGGTATGTTGTGGAGCGTTACGGAGGAGGCTAGCAGGATGGAGCGTTTGTAAGTCGTGCCCTTGGATTGGATAATTGCCGCCCTGGAGAGCATCAAGTCCGCCCCGATTACGAGTAAGCCGCCCGCGATAAAGCCCGTGACGCATATAAACCACGCGTTTATGCCAAGCTCATGCGAAAGCTGTATGGCCGGGTCAAGAAGCGACCAGAACGACGCGGCTATCATTACGCCGGCGGCAAAGGCCATCATCAGGTCCAGGATTTTTTGGTTCATTGACTTGAAGAAGAAAACCAGCGCCGCGCCCAGCGCCGTTACGAGATATGTGAAAAGTGTGGCGTACAATGCCTGCAAAACAGGGTTTAAGTTTATAAACCAATCTATCATAAAAAATCACGCCCGTATAGAATCTCTATCTATTCTATGCGGGCGTGATTAATTAGTAAGCTTAATTAATTAGTAAGCTTAATTATTTTGCTTGATTTGAGGAATCTCTGAATCATCGCTGTTGGTCATGTCGATGATTTCCTCGTGCTTGCGGCTTTTACCGCGCTTCTTACCGATCTCGACAGGCGGGTAGCCGTTGCGCAGCCGTTCTATGTTTTCCTCATGCTGCAATTGTTTTAAGCGCATTTGATGAATGCCTTTTACTCCGTCAACAATTATCGCCGTGATGGGTATCGTAAAGGCTAGTATGGCAACTAAAGCCCATGGCTCTGCAAAGAACATTTTTCCGCCTCCTTAATAAATGGACAAACTAATTCCCCCGGCGTGTTTCCGGCGAATAATCCGGTTCATGGGCCGTCATATCAATTACCTCGGCGGATTTAAGCGCCTTTACTTCCCGTCCCTTATCGTCAATCGGCGGATACCCGCCGCGTAAGCGCTCAATATTTTCCTGATGCCGGAGCATTTGCACCTGCGTGTTCGCCCGCGTAACATACATCTTCTTCATGCTATCCATCACAATCGCCGTTATCGGTATAAAAAAACCTATACCGAAAACCATCATCCACCAACCGGTTCCGAAGAAAAACATTTTGAACCCCCTGTAACTATCAGTTAATTGCTTCCGGGATAACGGACGTCCGGTTCCTCGGTCATATCTATGTAACCGGCGTCCTTTGCCCCGCCCGGCAAAGATTTTGTCGTGTGTCCCTCAAGCGTGGGATAGCCGCGCTTGATGCGCTCCATATTCTCGCTGTATCTGGTTCCGATCCTTACCACGTTTCCGATGCCCCACCATGTAACGCCCACAACGCCTACAATCATAACCAATGTAAAGAAACCCATTTTATTCACTCCATCCTATTTTTAATGATATACGGCATAAATCCAATTAAGTTTATGTTTAGATATGCTTTTTATGTTTGTTCAGCGCGTCCAGGGTTTGGCGGCGGAATGCGGGGGTGCGGGCTTTGGCGGAATCGGGCGCGGCGGGGAAAAGGTTTCCGTTTTTCAATTCCTCGGCGCGTATGGCTATATCCAGCTCCAGAACCCTGCTGATAAGGGCTTGAAGCTGGATTATATCTTCGCCGCACTCATCTTTTCTATATTCAAGCTCATGCTTAACGGTATCGAACATACGCTGGAATACCTCGTCGTACTCCAGGATGCCGTCGATATGCTTCTGCTTTTCGGCGGTTGTCCGCGCGAAGAACATGGCGCGTTCCGGCGAAGGCGGGCTTTGCATGATGGTTTCCTGGTTTTGGGAGATATTGAGTACGCCCAGCAGCGCTTCCTGCTTTTTCTCCAGAATTTCCTTTAAAACCTTCAGTGTTATCAGAAGTTCGTCCATACGCCTACCTCGCCGTGCTTTTGCCGCTTCTGTAAGTGACCCCCGGCACAAGCCCGTCATTCATGTTGATCAATTCTTCAACGGTTACAAACACAAAGTCCTTTTCGCTGAGGGTTTTTATGACGATTTCGGCGGCGTCCGCCGTCCATTCGTAGACATCGTGCATAAGGATGATGCTGCCGTCCTGCGCGCGCTGGACGATGTGGTCCGCGATGCTTTGCGCGTTGGAATTCGTCCAGTCCCTCGGGTCGATATCCCATGTGATAATGGACATGTCAAGGCTTTTGGCAAAATCCGTAATGCGGGAGTTTGAGTCGCCGTAAGGCGGGCGCAGTAAAATAACCTGGGAGCCGGTGATGGACTCAATCAACCGGTTTGTTTCCAGTATCTGCCAGTTCATTTGCGATGACGTCACCTGGGTAAGCTGCCTGTGGTTGTAGCTGTGGTTGCCCACGCTGTGGCCTTCGCGGAACATACGCTCGACAATATCCGGCAAAATGGGGATTTTGTGGCCCAGCACGAAGAAGGTCGCCTTTGCGTCGTACTCGGCAAGGGCGTCCAGTATCCGCGTGGTTACGCTGCGGCAGGGGCCGTCGTCAAAGGTCAGCGCGATGTATTTTTTGTTATCTTGGAACGCCGGTTTCACCTTTTCCTCGAACAAATCCAGGAGAGGGTTGATTTTACGCCATCCCGGAGGTAAGGACGCGTCGGCCGGGAAGTGGGCGTCCTCGGCGGTGTTTTCCGCGAAGCCCGCGCCGGCGGTGATGTTCGTGTAATAATCAGCGGCGCGGAAAAACTTGCCAAATTCGGAAATTGGCATTATAATCTCAGTATCCAGATATAGATAGAGGTTTTCCGTATCAAAGGCAAAGGAATTAAACTCCTTCCCGGCAAGCTCGAAACCGAAGCCGCCGTCCACCAAGTCGCCCAGTACAAGGCGGTTTGCGGTGAGGAGGTCGTAGGCCAGGCCCCTTGCGCGGTTTAACACAACCTCGCCCTCCCCGTTCCAGCCGACGGCGGTTATCTTGAAGCTTACCAGAAGCCGGTTGTAAGAGCGCGCCTCATAGCGCATCTCAAACCCGCCGCTTTCCGCCAAGGACTTGAAATAGTCTATTTCACCTTGTACATACGCTAAAATATCGCGGTTTATCTCGCCGCTTTCGGTTTTTGGAAAAACCGCCGATATATTATAAACGCCGTCCTCATTGTACATCGCCGGCGATACGCCGTGCAAGGTGTCAAAAACCAACGCGCCGGGCTGGCTGCCCCCGCCGCTCAGCACCCCTGTGTCGGGATGGGTTAAAGCGTCAAAATCCGGATAACCCGCTCCGGATACGAATATAATTATTAATAAAACCGCGGTAAGTGTAATTGTTTTTTTCAATGTAATCCCCCATGTGTCGTTCTTACACTTATTATGTTCTTTTTAATTAAAATTATCAAGGGCCGCCTGTACGGTTTCGTAACTTTTTATAAGCGCGGCGGGGGGAGATTTTTTTTGAAAACCGGAAATAAGCTTTTTTATTTTTGCTTCTTCCCTTTTAAGTAAAATCAATAAGCCGGCGTCCTTGCTTTCAAGGAGCCTTGCTCCAAAGCGGTAGCCCGCGTCCGTATAGGCCGGCTCCGTGCCCGGGCGCGCGTCAATGGCAGCATAAAAATGCCCGTTCTCCGGCGTTAACGTTTCACGGGAAATATAAAAGCCCGCGGCATGTAAATAACGCCGCAGAGCCTCATGGTCCCGCTCGGGCGAAAGGATAAGCTGCCGCAGGCTCCCCGCGACCTCCGGCGACGCGCTCAGGATGGAAATAATGCTCATCCCGCCCATTCCGGCAACAGCGCAAACGGAAACCTCACCGGGAGACAGTACGGTCAGGCCGCCGCCCAACCGTAAGTCTATGTAATCCGACAGCCCAAAACGCCGGAACGTCTCCGCGGCGGCCCGCAGCGGGCCGGGGTTTATATCCGACGCGACGGCGCGTGAAAATATGCCCCTCTGTATAAGGGAGGCGCAGAGCAAGCCATGGTCGCAGCCGATATCGGCAAAACCCCCGCCGCCCTTGACCCAAGCGGCCATTTCAGCCAAAGCCTCCAGCCGCTTGGATAATCTGATGTTACCTCGCTTCGACAATAAAGCGTATGGATGTCTTGGTCTCGCCGTCAACCTCTATTTCCTGGAACGCCGGTATCGCAACCAGGTTTATGTTTTCTTCGGAGACAAAGCTCCGGGCGACGCAGATGCTCTTCACAGCCTGATTTACGGCCCCCGCGCCGATAGCCGATACTTCAACGCTTTCACCGCGCCTGACTACGGCCGCGATTGCGCCGGCAACGCCCTTTGGGTTCGAGCTGGCTGATACTTTTAATGTTTCCATGATATGCCTCCTCTTTGGGGATGTCGAAAAGCAAAACAATTTCTTACATTGTATACTAAATAATCGAAACATGCAAGGTGTCATTGTATTTTTTTTGTTCTTAGTGTATAATTATGTATCAGTTAAAACCAGAAAGGCAGATATTATGCGATATATCGAAGATATCCGGGACGGGGACGCTATTGTTGGGCATTATTTTTGCAAAGATAAGCAGACGTTAAAATCACGCGCGGGGAAAACCTATCTCAGCATAACCCTTACCGACCGCACGGGCGCGCTGAACGGCAAAGTCTGGGAGCTTGGCAACAACATCCAGAGCTTTGAGGCCGGTGATTATATCAAGGTTGACGGCTCCGTGTCCACATTTAACGACGAATTGCAGCTAAAGATAAATAAGATACGCAAGAGTATGCCGGGCGAATACCAGATGTACGATTATATCCCTTCAACCCGCATGGACGTGGACGAGATGTACGATGAGCTTGCCGGATATATGCGCGGCATCCAGAACCCTTTTATTAAAGCTCTTATCGGGAATATTTTCGGCGACGAGGATACCGCGCAGAAATTCAAGCTTTCAACCGCGGCGAAAACCCTACACCACAACTATGCCGGCGGGCTTTTGGAGCATACCCTCTCCGTCGTGCAGCTGTGCGATTTTATGAGCGGACGTTATAAATCCGTAAACCGCGACATCCTTATCGCCGCCGCCATGCTGCACGATATCGGCAAGATATGGGAGCTTACGGGCTTCCCGGAAAACGGGTACACCGACGCGGGCCAGCTTCTGGGGCATATCTACATGGGCGCGGAGCTTATCACCAGGGAGGCAGGTAAGATCCCCGATTTCCCCGCGCAGCTTGCCATGATTTTGAAGCACTGCATCCTGGCGCACCACGGGGATTATGAGTTCGGTTCGCCCAAGCTGCCCAGCGTCATAGAGGCGTTTATACTGTTCAATTGCGACAATCTGGACGCAAAGGTGTTCGCGTTCATCGACATTATCGACAAGGACAAGACCCCCGGCAAGTGGACGGGCTATAATAAAATGTTCCAGCGCAGTATACGCAAGACGGAATGAGCGCGGGTAAGCTTGAAAATTTAAGCGCGGGAGAGATTAACAAATACGTCTATTGCCCGCTGCAATGGTATTATACGCGCGTATACGGCGAGGCGGAGCTGCGCGCGCGCTACCGCGAGCTTCACCCGGAGCGTCATGGTGAAAACCCCCATTTCAGGCGCGGCAGGGATTTTCACGGCAAATACGCGAAAAGGGAAGCCGCAAGGCGGGTTTGGCGCGGGCTGCTTGCGGCGGCCGCGCTGATTGTATGCGTGCTGGTATGCTATTATGTTTTCCGTCAAAGAGGTTAAGCCAAAACTGAGGATAAGAGGCTACCGCCTGTTTTACGCCGACAGGAAGGCAGACAGGAAGGCGGACAGGGACGATAGCGTAATTTACGGCAGGCTTCTGCGTTCGGAGAGGCACGGCCTGTCCGGCAAGCCCGATTTTATCTTTAACAGGGGGAACAAATTTATTCCCGTTGAGTTAAAAAGCGGCAAGCTGAACGGCGCGGGGGAACCGCGCCCGGGCGACCTGATGCAGCTTGTTTCCTATTTCGTCATAATCCAAGGCGAATTCGGGCGCAAGCCGCGTCAGGGGCGGCTGATTTACGGCGACACCATGTTCATAATAAAAAACCGCCGGAAGCTGCGGAGGCGGCTGTTCCGGACAATGTCCGAAATGCGCCGCGCCCTGGAGTCCGGCGGGCCTGCTGCCGATGCCGCGCGGGAATATCATAAGTGCAGATACTGTAATTGCAGGGAGACGGTTTGTATATTTTAACGCGGGTTTTTAGTCATGAAAAAACGGTATCGCCGGCACATACTCATAAAGCATCCGTTCCATTTCAATTAAGGCGTCAATCTTACCCGCGTAATCCGTCATAAGCTCCCCAAAGGCGCACTCATATTGCAGCTTGTCAAATTCCGCGCTGTAAAAGCTGTCAAGCTTCCCCGGGTAATAGGACGTCCACACCGCCATTGTGGCCCATACGTCAATGCTGTTATGGGTCAGCGCGCCGAACGCCATCTCGTATTCGCCGCTCTCCATCGCCCTGTAGGCCTCGTCAGCGGTCTTAAAATCCAGCAGCAGGTGGAAGCGGTCAACCCCGCCGAAAAGCTGCGTCCACCAATCCCGCACGCCTATCGCGAGTCTGCCCCACCAATCCTCGGGCTCGTCAAAAACCGTTATATATATGGTAATCTTTTCATTCCCGTTGTTTTCAAAGGCCTTCTCAAAATACTCCAGCGCAAGCCGGGTATTCATGCCGTAATCGGACGGCCGCGCGAAGGCTGCCTCCGGCAAATCCCCGTACATGCGCAGCCCTGTCATTGCGTCGCCAACCCAGGAAGCCTGCGGCACAAAACCCGCTATGGGCGTATATCCCCCCTCAATACTGCCAATTACGTAAGACCGGTTAAGCCCGTAAAACAGGGCTTTGCGCAGATTCTCATCCGCCAGCGCGGGGACGCCGGGGTTGTCCGTATTAATATAAATGAACCACGGGTTGCCGCCGCGCTTAGGTTCGTCCCCGCCGTCCGGGAAGATATGCAGCCGCTCCGCGTCATATTTAAAGAAATTCGGGTAAAGCCCGTTCTTTTCAAGCGTAATACGCTCACCCGGAATATATTCCGCCACCCTGTAAGGCCCCGATACCGGGAAATCCAATATGCCCTCCGGCGCGCCGTAAGAGGTTGACCCGCGCGCGGGCTCCATGCCGGCCTCGTAAAACTCCCGGTTCACAAGCGGTATGTTAAGCGTTTCAAGCCCCACGGGCGTAGGGACGGGCTCCTCCAGCGTAATTTGCAGGGTCAGCCGGTTCGGCGCGAAAACCCCCACGTCGTTCCAGCCAACGCCGCCCTCCCCCATGGCATAGGCCCTTGCCCCCGCTATTTTTACCGGCCCCCAGAACCGCCGGGCCGAGGGGTATGCCAGCCGCGGGTCAAGCCACATCCGCATGGCGTATTCAAAGGCATGGGCGTCGATGGGCGTGCCGTCGCTGAATATCAGCCCTTCGCGTATCCTGTACGTCCACACCATGCCGTCGGCCGATACGGAGGGCAAATCCTCCGCCATAGCCCCGATATAGCGCCTTTCGCCCGCCGGGCTTTCCGGGTCAGCCTCCGTGAGGCTCCCCGTTATCAGCCCGGCAACAAAGGCACAGGCGCTGTCTTTTCCAACGGCGTGGGGGTTCAGCGTTTCCAACGGGCGTATACTCATTTCAAACCCCGGCAACAAAGGCGCGGCGGCTTGATTCCTGTTTCTCGCCGAACCGCATGAAACCAGCAGCGCGCTTAAAATAAAAAAGCATATTATTTTTTTTAACATTTTTATCACCTACCGGATAATTTTATCATATACGTTACATAAACGCCAGCTTGATTTAAATAATTAATTATGATATAATGCCTGAATAAGTAATTTTTCAAGCGGGGTATCAAAGTGAAAAAACCTGATAAAACCGCCGTTATGCGGATTGCTGTCCTTAGCGCGCTGCTCATCGCCGCCTACATAGCCTTCAACCGGCGGGAGGAAATTTTTCTGCGTATTATAAACGGGATATCGCTGGCGGGCATTGGGAACGTCCTGCTGGGTTTTGGCTGTATGATAAGGAACAGCGGGCAGTTCAGGCTTCTGGGCTACCGCGGTTACGCAAACCATACAGGCGAGCTGAAGAAACGCGTCGCCTCCGGCGAACTGCCCGAAGACACCGATATCCCTACATTCAACGAATACAGCGCGTCAAAATACGAAAAAAAGTGGCGGTTCCTGCCGTTTTTAATAGTCGGGGCGCCGCTGACGGCGGCTGCTGTTATACTGTCAATAATATACATGTAGGAGGCTCACATGGCGGGCCATTCAAAATTCTCAAACATCAAGCATAAAAAGGAACGCGCGGACGCCGTCAAGGGCAAGATTTTTACGAAGCTCGGACGCGAGATCGCCGTCGCCGTAAAAAGCGGCGGGCCTGACCCCGCCTCCAACATGACGCTGAAGAACATTATATTAAAAGCCAAGGCCAGCAACATGCCGAACGACACCATAGACCGCAGCATAAAGAAAGCCGGCGGCGACCCGGGCGCGATCAACTATGACAGCGTAATCTACGAGGGTTACGGCCCGAACGGAGTCGCCGTTATGGCGGAGGCGCTGACCGACAACAAAAACCGCGCCGCCGCCAATGTCCGCAACGCCTTCACCAAGGGCGGCGGGAGCATCGGCGCGATGGGCTGCGTCAGCTATATGTTCGCGAGGCAGGGCGTTATTTTAATTGAGGCCGGACAGGACGGGGGCCTGTCCGCCGACGGCTTGATGGAGCTGGCGCTGGACGCGGGCGCGGAGGATTTTATTGCCGGGGACGACGGCTATGAAATCCTCACGGGCGCGGACGGCAATGTGTTCGGCGCGGTTTCGGACGCGCTGTCCGGGAAGGGCATACAGCCCGTTTCCGCTGAAATTACCATGGTTCCGGCGGTTTATGTATCCTTGACGGACGCCGGCGACCTGAAAAGGATGAATAAGCTTCTGGAGCTACTGGACGATGAGGATGATGTTACCAATGTCTATCACAACTGGGAGCAATAACATGACTCCCGTACCGGATATCATTATAGACGAGCATTTAACGCGGGCGAAACCCGAGTATATCGCGGTCTGCCTGTATATTTTACGCTGGCGCAAGGAAGCCGCCAATCAGGAGCCCTCGATTGAGAGAACCGCCATGGCGCTTGGGCTTACCAACAGCGCCGTGGCCGACGCGCTTATGTATTGGGCCGGCTTTGGATTTAACCTGGCGCATAAGCCGCCGGAAACCGCGCGGCTTCTCAACCGCCCCGCCTACAGCGTCGGGGAGATTGAGAAAGCCGCCGGAAGCTCCGACGACGTGCGCTTTATGTTTGGCATGGCCGAACGGATATTCGGCAAGCCGCTTACCTACAACGACATGAGCCTGCTTATGGGCTTTTACGACTGGCTGGCGCTGCCCGTCCCCGTCATAGAGGTTTTGCTGGATTACTGCGTTTCCAGCAACAAGAAAAACAGCCGTTACCTGGAAAAAGTCGCCATAAACTGGGCCGACAGCGGCATAACAACCGTTGACGAGGCCGAGGCCTATATTAAAACCTGGGGAAACGATTACCGCGAGATCCTCAAGGCATTCGGGCATTCGCGCCGCGACCCCACCTCAAAGGAAGTCGCGTATATGCGCAAATGGCTGCGCGAATATGAGCTGCCCCTTGAACTGGTTCTTGAGGCCTGCGGCGCCACGGTGATAAATACCGGGGGCACGAGCTTTGCGTACGCGGACAGCATCATTGAGAATTGGCGCAAAAAGGGCATAACAACCCTGGAGCAGGTCAAGGCCGACGACCAGGCCTTCCGTGACGGCAAGGCGTCCGTTGAGCGGATGGAGAAACCGGCGCCCGCCGCCCGCCAGAAATCCCGGTTTGCCAACTACAAAGGGCGTGAATGGGATTTCGCTGAATTGGAGCGGCTTGCCGCGGAATATGCGGACAAGGCGGCGGAGGGTTAGCATATGTCAACACAGGTTGTAAACGAAGTTCTGCGCGAGTTTGAAAGGCGCAGGGATAAGGCCTCCGCGCTGCGCGAGGCGCGTTTGGCGGAAATATACGGAGCCGCGCCCCGGATAAAGGAAATTGACGAACGGCTGGTTATGCTTGGCATCGAGGTGTCGCGCGCCGTTTTAACCGGCGGGGACGCCGCCGCGCTGACCGCGGAGCTGGCGCGCGAAAGCGAAGCCCTGAACGCCGAGAAACAAAGGATTTTGGCGCAGCTTGACGGCTTGCGCGAAAATTATCTGGACGGGGTTTACGCCTGCGCTCTGTGCAAGGACACGGGTTACGAGGGTAACGCGCGCTGCGCGTGTTTCCGCCAGCGGCTTATTGAGGGGCATTACCGGTTTTCCAACCTGAATAAGGTCTTAAAGAAGGAGAATTTCGAAAGCTTTGATATTGAGCTGTTTTCTCCCGATACCGACCCAAAGACGGGCGTTTCCGCCAGAAACGTTATGGTCAAAAACCTTAACATTGCCAAGCGTTTCGTGGAAAATTTCAGCGATAAGGCCGAGAATCTGCTCCTGCACGGCATTTCCGGCCTTGGCAAAACCTTTATGTGCAACTGTGTGGCTAAGGCCCTTTTGGATCAAGGCCGCTCCGTCATCTACGTCACCAGCCCCCAGCTCTTCAAAATGGTCGAAAGCGCAAGGTTTGACAAAGACGACAGCGTCAGCGAAAAAGAGGTTTTCCTCGAAATGCTCCCCGAAGTGGATTTACTGATAATCGACGACCTGGGCACAGAGGTCTCAACCATAGTAACCACTTCCGAGCTGTTTAACATCCTGAACTCGCGCCTGCTGCACAACCGTTCCACCATAATCTCCACAAACTACAGTGTCCCGGAGATAACCAACATTTATTCCGACAGGATCACATCGCGCCTGTTCGGCAACTACATCATATGCAGTTTTACGGGCGAGGATTTAAGGATAAAGACAAGGTATAAAACATAATGACGCGCTTTGCCCGCCCGCGCCCTAGCCCCGCAAAACCGCCCCAAACCGCTTTTTCAGCGCGTCCAGCACGGCCTGCACCGTCTCCGACGTCTCCGCGTCGGTAAGCGTCCGCGCGGGATGGCGGAAATGCATCGAAAACGCCAGGGAACGCTTGCCCGGCTCTATCCCGGCCCCCGTATACGCGTCGAAGAACGCCGCTTCCTCAAGGAATTCGCCGCCCGTTTCGCGTATCGCGGCAAGGATATCGCCTACGGTATGGGCGTTGTCCGTAATCAGCGCAATGTCCCTGCGCATGGCGGGGAAGCGCGGCAGCGGATTGTACGCGGGCTGTTCAGCGCGGGCGAAGAGCGCGTCAAGGTACAGGGCGCAGACATAAGCGCGCGTATCAAGCCCGTAATCCTCACGGACAGCCGGGTGAACCTCGCCGATAAAGCCCGCGAACACGCCGTCCACGGCAATACAGGCCTTTCTCCCCGGATGAAGGAACGGAAGGTCTGTCGCATGCGGCGCGCCCTTAACCTCCTGCTCCCGCACAAACGCCGTCTTATTCGGATCCGCGCCGATCTTGCCCGCAACATACTCCGCCGCGCCTTTTATATCGTAAAAATCCCTGTTTCCGTACAGCCCCATGGTCACGATGTCAAGCTCGTCCGGCAGCTCCGTCATCGGAACGGATTTCGGCAGGTATACGCGGGCTATCTCGTACAGCGCGGCCTCCTCGTTCCGCCGGTTGTAATTAAGCGCAAGTGAGGTGAGCATCGCCGGGACCGTGGTAGTCCGCATGATGCCGTACTCCTCGCCCAGCGGGTTTTTAATGACGGCCGCGCGGCGCAAACCGCTGTTTCCGTCAAATCTTAAACGGTCAAAAACCGCCGGGCTTTCAAACGCGAAGCTGAGCGCCTCATGATAGCCCAGGGCCGACATAGCCTCCCTGACCCGGTCACGGAGAAGCTGCCGGTCATTTTTTTTGCCTATGCCGGAGGAGCCGGCAAGGGTCGTTTCGATGTTGTCATATCCGTACAGCCGCGCCACTTCCTCGGCGATATCGGCTTCGGCGATTAAGTCTGGGCGGAAGGTCGGGATTTTTGCCGCGCCGTCCTTTGCGGATATCCCAAGCCGCGCAAGGAAACCCTCTATTTCGGCGTCCGTAAGCTTCAAGCCCAGCAGGGCGTTTATCTTATTCCCATTATACCGTACTTCCCAAGGCTCACGCACGCCGGGATACGCATCCACAGCACCCTTAACGACGCTGCCCGCGCCGATTTGCTCAATCAGCTCAGCGGCGCGGTTTATTGCCGTAAGCGCAAGGTTTGGGTCAAGGCGTTTCTCAAATTTGGCGGAGGAATCTGTGCGCATGCCCAGTTTTTTTGCCGTCAGGCGGACATTTATGCCGTTGAAGTTGGCGGATTCAAGCAGAACGGCCCCCGCAACGCCCGTGATCATCGAATCCTCGCCGCCCATAACCCCCGCTACGGCAAGGCCGCGCTCTTTATCCGCTATAACCAGCATGGAGGGGTCAAGGCTCCGCGCCGTGCCGTCCAGCGTGGTCAAAACCTCGCCGGGCCGCGCGTTCCGCACAATAATCTCGCCGCCGCGCACACAGCCTATGTCAAAGGCGTGCATGGGCTGGCCCAGCTCAAGCATCACGTAATTCGTTACGTCCACGATATTGTTTATCGGGCGAAGCCCCGCCGCCGTAAGCCTGTGCCGCAGCCATTGGGGAGAAGGCCCGATTTTCACGTTCCGCACAACCCTGGCGCAGTACCTTGGGCAAAGCTCCGGGTTGTCGATCCTTACCTTAATAAAGTCGCCGACGTCGTTTCCGGCGGTCTCTCCGGGGTTGATTTCCCCGGCTTTAAGCGGGCGGTTAAAAGTGGCGGCGGCCTCACGCGCTATGCCCAGAACGGAGAAGCAATCCGGCCGGTTGCTTGTAAGCTCAAACTCCACAACGTCCTCGCGCAGTTCCAGGATAGGCGCGGGGTCCGCACCCAGCTCCACAGGCTCCGCGAACACGTAAATCCCGTCCTCGGGCGCTTCGGGATAGCTGTCGCGGTCATAACCCAGCTCCTCGATGGAGCACAGCATCCCGTCGCTTAATTCCCCGCGCAGCTCGCCCGCCGCAATCACCTTGTTACCCGCCAAAACCGCGCCGTCAAGGGCAACGGGCACATAATCGCCCGCTTTCAAATTCGTCGCCGCCGTAACGATCTGCACAGGCTCGGCGCGCCCTGTGTCAATTTTGGTTATCAGCAGCTTATCCGCGCCGGGATGCTTGTCTATGGACAAAACGCGCCCCGTCACAACGCCCGTGATATCCGCGCCCAGCGCCTCAAAACCCTCCGCTTTGGAACCGCTCATGGTCATGCGGTCCATAAACGTCTTTATATCCACATCGCCAAGGTCAACGAAATCATTCAGCCATGTCATCGGTATTTTCATTGCTAAAACCTCCACAATCCAATAATTCTTTTGCTTTCAGAAACCCTTTCCCCTGTCTTTCCTATAATTTCACAATATTGTAGCCCGACGCCTTCTCCAGCCTGTTCATGACGCTCAACCCCAGCTCCGTATCGTAAAACGCCTCGGAGTAAACCCGCGCCGCGCCCCAAAGGTCAAACCGCCGCAGCGCGCCGAACAGCGAACGCGCGATAGTTTCGGGCTGCGCGCGGCTTCCGGCGGAAATCACCCGGGCGTTTTTATATAAATCAGCTGTCTCATCCGATGCGAATACGCCCAGCTTCTCCGCGCCAAGCCCGGATTCCCGGCACATATTATTAATATACTCAACCGTTTTCCCGGCAGAGCCGTCCACAATGATAAGCTCCGCCAGCGGCGCGTAGTGGGCGTACCTCATGCCGGGCGCCTCCGGCGTGTCCAGCGTGGCGGGGCTTTGGGAAATCCCGTGCTTCAAGACGTTTTCGACCGTGCTCTTTGTAATAAAGCCCGGGCGCAGAAGGCGCGGTTCGCCGGTCATGTCGATTATCGTCGATTCTATCCCCACCGGGCAGGGGCCGCCGTCAAGGACGGCATCCACGCGCCCGTCCAGGTCTTGTTTCACATGGTCGGCGCCCGTCGGGCTCGGGCGGCCCGAGATATTCGCGCTGGGCGCGGCAACGGGCGTTCCGGCGGCTTGGATGAGCCTTCGCGCAATCGGATGGGCGGGACAGCGCACGGCAACCGTGCCGCGCTTTCCCGTAGCCGCCAGCGGTATCGAGGGGCCTTTTGGAAATATCATGGTCAGCGGGCCGGGCCAAAAGGCCTCCATCAGAAGCCGCGCCGACTCCGACAACGCCGAAACGCAGACCGCCAATTCGTTTACCGACGCTATATGCACAATCAGCGGGTTATCGCAGGGGCGGCCCTTGGCTTCGTAAATCCTCAGCAAGGCTTTCTCGTCAAAAACGTTCGCGCCCAGCCCGTAGACCGTCTCCGTCGGAAAAGCGACCAGCCCGCCGCCCTTAATGATCCCTGCGCAATGCGCCAAAACCTTGTCGTTATGCGGTTCGTCGCCGGGAATAATGTTCAGGTATTCCGTCATGACGACCCGCAGCATTTCTTGTATTTTTTACCCGAGCCGCATGCGCACGGGTCGTTCCGCCCGGGCTTCTCTCCGGCGACATAGGTGCCGGACCGGCGCTGCTCCTCTATCATGCGCTCCTGCGCCGCAACGTCGAAAAACGCGCTCCACTGCGGCAAAGTGTACAAATGCCGGGCTTTGTACTCAACCATTTTCCTGAATAATTTTTCGTAATCAAACTTTATGTCAATAATATAGTCCTCTGTTATTGATTCCGCGTCAATTTCAGAATCTATCGCCCCGCCGATGCCATCCAAAAAACCCACGGCGTGTTCGGGCTTCAACCCGTATTTTTTAGCAAATTCCATAAGCGGCGCATTCAACGCGCCCTGCCCTTCCGTCAGCAAATCCTCATAAATCCGCGTTTCAACCGGCATATATGTTTTCCAAAACGTCTTGTCGCTCTGCCCCTGGCTGTCATAGGCGGCCTTTATCCATGCCTCGTATAAACTCATTTCCTGTTCCCCTCTCTGTCAATACAAGATATTTTATAACACAAATTTGCTTTTGTCTATTTATCTTTAGATTTTTTTGTGTTTTTTTGCGTTTTTTGTGGTTAAACTAAAAAGAAATGGGGTGGGAGTATAAATATCTTAGCCAATAAATTCGGAACCCTTGCTTGCGCATTGCTTTTCCTGTTTAACGCAAAGCTGCCTTATGTCACGAAAAACGCCGAGCCGCAGCCCGACTATAACAAAAGCGAAATAATCAATATGATCAAGGAAACCCGCGTGGAGGGCTGTGTGACCCAAATCGCGGCACTCCGCGCCGATATGTCGGACGCCGCGGCGGTGGTAACCCTTCTGCCCGCCGGGTCACAGGTCGAGATCCTGCGGGACAGCGGCGAAATCTGGTACTTGGTCCGCGGCTTGAACTCCGGCAAGCCCGGCTGGGTGAGGCGCGAAGCGCTGACCATCACGCCGGACGGCCCAACGGACACAACCCGCATGAACAAAACCCAGCTTGAGGATTACGCCAACATAATGGGATACAACAGCCAGACGCGCTTCCTCGTAGTCGTCGATATCAGCCGCCAGCAAACCCATGTGTTCAAGGGCGAAAAGCATAAATGGGAGCTTATAGCGTCAATGGGCGTCTCCACCGGCAAAAACGAGTCGCCTACAGTGCGCGGCGACTTTAAGCTTACGGACAGGGGGCTTTGGTTTTACTCCGAACGCCTGCGCTCCGGCGCGAAATACTGGGTGCGTTTCGACGGGCCGTACCTCTTCCATTCCGTCGCAATGGACAGGGACGGCAACGTCACCGACGGCACGCTGGGCCGGAAAAGCTCCAACGGCTGCATCCGGCTGTCCGTTCCCGACGCCGAATGGTTCTACAAGAATGTGCCTGATAAAACTCGCGTAGTAATAATTTAATTTAATGCTACACTTTTCTCTTCCTTTCTCCGATATAAAAAGCGAGGATGGAATTCTTTTCAAGGAGGAGAAAGTTTATGAAGGTATCCAACAATACCAATACCCACGCGCAAACCGCCGCTCCTGCCGCAAACGACAATAAACAGGCGAACAATAAGCCCGCCGAAACAAAGCCGGCTTCAAACAGCCCCGCAGCCGAGTTTACAAGGTCTAAAAACCCTGTCGACAGGGCCGCGATAGACAGGCTTTTGAGGGAAAGCGACAATCAGGCGCAGATGTTCGAGAAGCTTGTATCCAGCGTCTTCAACAAACAGGGCCGCAACTTTGCCAAGGCTTGGGGCGCCGCCGAAAAGTCGGGCAACCTGAAGTCCTTGTTCCAAAACTTAAACGTCGATGCCGCCACGCGTGACAAAGCCCGCGAAATGGTTTCCGATGACGGGTATTTCGGCGTTAAGCAGACATCCGAGCGGCTTCTCAGCTTCGCCAAGGCCTACGCCGGGGACGACCCCGCTAAAATAGCCGAGATGCGCAGCGCCTTCGAAAAAGGCTTCAAAGCCGCCGAAAAAGCCTGGGGCGGCAAGCTTCCCGAAATATCCTACAAAACCCACGAAGCGGTAATGAAAGGCTTCGACGAAATGGAAGCAAACGCCCGCAAAGCCTGACATACCAATAACCAACAACCAAAGCAAAGGGTCCCCTCTAAAAAGGAGACCCTTCGCTTATCTTTTACCTATTACTTATCAATTAACAGCTCTCCGTCCCTAACCGCCACCTTTATTTTTCCGCCCTCCGCGGCCCTAAGCGCCGCGGTTGCCAGCTTCCGCGCTATGTCCTTGTTCACGATGCGCATAATCTCCCGCGCGCCGTATTCGCGGGACATCCCCTTCGAGGCTATCCAGTCCTCCGCGGCTTTCGTGACGTCCAGAGACAGGCCCTTCGCCTGCAGCCTGCGCCGTATTTCGTTCAGGGCCTTCCGGGTTATCGACGCCGCCATTTCGGGGCTTATGTGGTTGAACATGATCACCTCATCCAGCCGGTTGCGGAATTCGGGCGAAAACACGCGCTTTACCTCCGCGTCCAGCTCAATGCCGCCGCTGCTGCGCTCGTCAAAGCCGATAAACCGCTTGCCCAGCTCGCTGGCCCCGGCGTTCGACGTCATTATAATGATAATATTGCGGAAATCCGCCTTTTTGCCCGTGTTGTCGGTCATTGTGCCGTAATCCATCACTTGCAGCAGCATATTCATGATATCCCTGTGCGCCTTCTCTATTTCGTCCAGAAGCAGCACGGCGTGCGGGGTTTTGCGCACAGCGTCCGTCATCAGCCCGCCGTTTTCATAGCCCACGTAACCGGGCGGCGAACCGATCAGGCGGCTGACGGAATGGCTTTCCTGATACTCGCTCATATCATAGCGCAAAAGCCCGATATTCAGGCAGTTCGCAAGCTGTTTAGCGATCTCCGTCTTGCCGACCCCCGTCGGGCCTACGAACAGCAGGCTGGCAACCGGTTTATCCGTACCGCCAAGCCCCGCGCGGGATACGCGCACAGCCGACGTTACGGCCTCGATAGCGGAGTCCTGTCCGAAAATAGTCTCCTTCAACCGCGCGTCCAGTTGCAGCAGGCTCTTTTCCTCCTGCTCGGTCACGCCCGATTCCGGGATTTTCGCCATCAGCGCAACGGTGCGCTCAACGTCGGGTACGGCGGCTTCAATCGGCTCATTTCCGGGGTTTTTGATGCGCAGGTACGCGCCCGTTTCATCCAAAACGTCGATGGCCTTGTCCGGCAGCCGCCTGTCGCTCAGGTACCGCCCGGCAAGCTCGCAGGCGCGGTTTATGACGGATTCGTCAAAGGTAACGCCGTGGAACTCCTCGTATTTGGATTTTACGCCCATCAGCATCTTAACGGTCTCCGCAACGTCCGGCTCCGGCACGTCTATTGACTGGAAGCGCCGCGACAAAGCCGCGTCTTTCTCGAAATATTTCCTGTACTCGTCAAATGTCGTCGCGCCTATGAATTTAAGCGTGCCCTTTTGCAAATACGGCTTCAGGATGCCCGAAGCGTCCATCGCCCCGCCGCTTACGGCCCCCGCTCCCACAACGGAGTGTATCTCGTCGATAAATACAATCGGGTTGACAAGGGACGCGCAGGCATCCAAAATGCTGATAAGCCTCTCCTCAAAGTCGCCCCGGTATTTTGTCCCCGCTAAAACGCCGCCCATCTCCAGGCTTACAATCGTCGCGCCTTTCAGCTTATCGGGGACGTCGCCGGAAGCGATAAGCTGCGCCAAGCCGTGGGTTACGGCGGTTTTGCCCACCCCCGCGTCGCCCACATGGACGGGGTTGTTCTTCACGCGGCGGCACAGGGCCTGTATGGTGCGCTCAAGGAGCTCCCCGCGCCCGATCAGCGGGTCAAGCTGCCCCTCCCGCGCCATTTTTGTCAGGTCAACGGTGTACGCGGAGAGGGTTTCGGCGGCGGACACGGCCTTCTGAGCCGCCGTCTGCGCCGTCGCCTTCGCGTCCTTTTTCGCGCCGTGTGATATATGGCGCAAAAGCTTCAGCTTCGTCACGCCGTTTTTATTCAGGATGTAGACGGCGAAGCATTCGGGCAGATGGTATATCGCCGCCAGGATATCGCCCAGCGCGACCTCTTCCTTGCCCGCGCCCGACGCGCTCCCCGCGGCGATCTCGAACATCTTCATAAACGCGAAGCTCTCAATCGGCACATCCGGCAAAACCGTCGATTTCGCGTACTCATTATCCGTATCGGGCGCGGTGCTCAGTTTGGTCATATAACGCCTGAAATAATCCTCAATGCTCGCCGAAATGCCGTTAATCACGCCGCCGCTGGCCTCCAGCATGGATTTGCCCGCGTCGAACATAAGCGCCGCGTACAAAAAATGCTCCGGGGTCAAAAATTCGTGAAGCTGCATCTTCGCCTCGTTAAAGGCAACGATGTATATTTGGTTGGAAATGCTGTCCAGTTTCATCTGCCTGTAGCCTCCATTACCGAGACCCTTAGCGGGAAATTCTTCTCCTCGGCCATCCTTTCGGCCAGAAGCCGCTTCGTGACGGCGATATCAAAGGGATAAACCCCCGCGACGCCCTCACCGTTGATATGCACGTCGGTCATGATACGCGCGGCTTCCTCCGCCTGTTTCTGAAAAACGCGCATAAGCACGGCCACCACGAAATCCATGGTGGTGTAGTCGTCGTTGTGCAAAACGACCGCGTAAAGGTTCGGTTCCCTCAGTTCCGGCATAAACGCGTTCCCGCGCTCCTCAATTCTACGGGTTTCGCCCGGCATATAAATGCTCCTTTTTTCGCATAGCAAATATATATTGATTTTACCACCAGTTATCTGTTACAATCAATACTAAACTTTTTATCGGAGATTCGGATGCTAAACATAAGCGAAATTGATAATGAATATTACAATTATCTGGGCATGGTGGCGGGCTTGTTCACCGAGCAATGGGAAGGGGCAATTGAGTTCCTGCGCCGTAAAACGCCGAGAAACATCAAAAAGCTTGACGCCTACATGCCCATTATATACCGCCGCTGGTATTTCAGCTCCCTGACCGAGGATTCCCTGCTGTCGCCCGCAAACCTTATCGCCGTGCTGAACCGCCACTACGGGCTGCCCGAAACCGCGGCCCTGCGCCTTTGCCAAAAGCCCGGAAAAAAAGGGTTTGAATACAGCCTGACATTCTTCGAGGCCGAAAACCACCCCCTGATAGCAGACCTGAAACATTTGATGGAAAACATAGGGCCGACATACGACGCCGCGGAGCCGGGAAACTGGAACCTTCAAGGCCTTACCATGCGCGACGGCGAATACCTGCGTTTCCTGCACAGCCTTGCCCTGAACCTGCGGCTTGCAAAGAAAATGCCGTCCGTCGGCAGAGCCGTGGGCATGGTGAACAGCACGTGGAAAGCGTTTTTCGATAACGAGCCCGAATCGGTGCTTAAAAGGCTTGCCGGCGCGGTATTGGACATTTGCATCGAGGCCCTTGGCGAGATTCTTCCCCTTAAAAAAACATATAAACAAAAAATGATGAGGTACTTTACAAACCCGAAACCCGTGGACGAGATATTCAACGACCTGTTTGCCGATTCGGGCATAGATATTATAGGGCTTTTTAACGAGTTTGACTACAGCGCCGAGTTACTTGACGAATTGAACGATGATTTTGACGGCTCAAGTAAAAACACGGGGCTTGCAAGCCTGCACGCGGATATCATGAGCGGGGCGTTTTTTATGGGCGTGCAGCTTGACCGCCTGTTTTTTACGCCCCTTGCCTACTACTGCCGGTTTATCCAGCCCCTGTACATCCTGCCCTGCAATGTCAAAAATGAGCTTGAGTGCATGCTGGACATGCTTGGGCAGAAAAAAAACGCGGTAAAAAACGATGGGTTTGATGAGCTGGACGTTTTGTCCATGGTCTACTCGCCCTGCACAATATACGCGCTGACCGCGCTTGGCTTCGACATTGCCGGGGAGGGCGCCAGTAACACGGAAAAGGTCTTTTTGCCGCCCGACACGCCGGTCAAGGCGATTATACCGGAGCTGCGCGGGCTTGTGAGCCGCAGTTTTGAGAAGGGCGGTGAATGCGACGTTGTGACCGTTAAAATCATACCGCGCGGCTTCAAAAGCTTCTGGGTGAACGCGGAGCTTGACGCCGCGATGCCCCTGAACGCCCTGCACCTCTTTATCTGCGCGAATTTCAGCATAATTCCGGGCCATGACTACAGCTTTTACCCCGGGCGGGGCGAGAACCCCTTTGCCGAGTACACCAACCGCCCGCCGCGCAAATCCCGGCTCTCCGCCCCGCGTGAGAACACGCCCGCCAAGACGAAAATCGCGGATCTGGCCTCCCAGCCGGGCGACGCGATTTTTCACAAAATCGATTTTCAGGACCGTGAGATGCATTTCGACATCACAATCATGAAAACAGAGCGCAAGTCCGCCGATTCCCTGCCAAGGATCGCGCGGCGCGGAAAGGGGTATACGGAACAATGATCCAGCAGAATCTATATCCCGACGAGGAAAACAGCGACGCTCAGCTAACCAAAAAAATAACGCTTCTGTACCTTGTCAATAAATTTGATATCCCGCTTGCTTCCACTCATATCACGCAGTTCGCATTAGAACAGGGATTAATGAACTATTACCAGGTTTTGACATATTTACAGGAAATGGTGGATGTGGGATATCTTGACAAATCCTCAAACCACGGCTCAAACCATTTCACTATCACGGGCGACGGCGCGGCGGCCCTGGAATCCTTTATCAAGCTTGTAAACAACGACGTGAAAAATAAGGTAACAAAATTCGCCGGCGAAAACCGGCGAAATGTTAAAAAGGACTTTGAAAATATCGCGAATCATTTCTATGACCGCACTACAAAGGAATATATAGTAAAATGCGGCGTTTACGAAGAGGATATGACCTTGATGGAGCTGAACCTCTCCGTGGTGTCCAAGGAGCAGGCCGTGGCGATCTGCACGAACTGGAAGGCCAATGTGGCGGGGCTGTACGGTGAGATATTAGGGCTTCTGCTGAAAAATTAACTATGTACATCCTCGGCATACTTTTCATTTCCGCATATGCCGCACAGCCATATTTTTTTAGCGGGAGCCTCTTCCCCGCGGTGTCCCGGCCCTTCGGGTATTTGGCCGCGCAAGGTTTCTATCGCCTGCGTTACGGCTCCGCATCCGGCGCAGGGCGCCTCCAAGGCTTTTTCCCGCGCGGCGGCTTGCTCTTTTTCCTTCTGTTCGGCGGCTTCCCTCCGCCCTCTTTGCTCCGCCGCTTCCGCTTCCATTTTCTCCAGTTTTTCCTTTTCCTTCATCTGCGCGACTTTTATTTGATGGTTAGCGACCGTTACGGGGTAAGCCGCGAGATTATAACCGCAATCGGGATTCGGGCATTTCCTGGATTTGACGTAAACGCCCTCCCTGCCGCAGTCCGGGCAGACCACAAGGTTCTGCGGCGGCAAAGCCTGCTCGGGCTTTTGATTCGCGGGTATTTTAAACAAGCGTTTGCGGTATCTCCATTTCAGTCCAAAATTAGTGCTGAAGCCCGCCAATTCCAATAAATTTATGACGGCTACCGCCAAAGCGATGGCGGCCATCAGCCCCGCTATCAGCTTCCCCATTCCAAACCCTCCCGATACTTAGGGTGTATTCTGCCTCTGCTTCCCCCAAGCCTCCGCCAGCCCGGCTTCCATCCTTGCCAGAACCGCTTTTGTCTGGGGTTTGTTATGCCCCGATACGCAAAAATCGAAATCGTATCTTTTGTAGGTTTCGATAAGTTTCCGGAAAGTCTCCATATCCGTGTCGATCCACGGCACAATTTCCTCTTCCGTGTCGCCGATGTTGTCCCCGGCGTGCAGAACCTTGTCAACCGCGTCATAAACGCTTATGCAGTCCGCCGAGTGGCCCGGCGAGTGGAAAATGACGACCCCGTCCTCCGGGAAGCGTATCTCGCCTTCAAACACCGTATTTGGCAGGCATTTGCGCATTTCGCCGTCCTTGTATTTCGCGCATCCCCTGTCTATTTCATCCCAATTTTTCTCTATTAACTCACGGCATGCCGAATGGGCGATTATAAAGCTTTTCTCAAAAACAAAGTTTCCAAAGATATGATCCCAATGCCAATGGGTATTGACGGCAATAACCGGCTTCCCGTCATTGGCGGTATATTCAAGGACCGGCGCGACACTGCCGCTGCCAAGCCCCGTATCTATCACATAATTGTATTTATTCCCCAAAATAAGCCCCAGGTTCAAATCGTAGCCCTCGCCCATGGGCTGGGTGAACATAATGTTGCGTTCGGTAATTTTAACGGGCTTCATTGCCGGTTTCATTAATATTTCAACCTTTCAGCCAAATATGCTTTAAGCTCCGCAACGGCGACACGCTCCTGCTTCATGCTGTCGCGCTCGCGTATGGTTACGCGGTTGTCCGTCTGCGAATCGAAATCGTAGGTTATGCAGAACGGCGTGCCTATCTCGTCCTGGCGGCGGTAGCGCTTGCCGATGGAGGACGCGTCGTCGAAATCGCAGTTCCATTCCGCGCGCAAATCCCTGTAAATCTTATAGGCGTCCTCGGAAAGCTTCTTTGAAAGCGGCAGAACCGCGGCTTTTACGGGCGCAAGGGCGGGATGCAGGCGCAGGACTATGCGGATATCTTCCTTTTCGCCCTCGGCGGCAAGGTTCTCCTCGTCGTAAGCGCCGCAGAAAAACGCCAGAAGCATACGGTCCACGCCCAGCGCCGGCTCTATTACGTACGGGATGTAGCGACGGTTTTGCTCCTGGTCGAAGTAGGTCATGTCCTCGATGCTGTGCTCGTTGTGGGCCTTCAAGTCAAAGTCCGTGCGGTCGGCGATGCCCCACAGCTCGCCCCAGCCGAAGGGGAACAGGAATTCGATGTCCGACGTGGCCTTGGAGTAATGGGACAGCTCCTCCGCCTCATGGTCGCGCACGCGGAAGTTGGATTCCTTTAAACCCAAGCCCTTCACCCAGTCTATGCAGAAATTCTTCCAGTATTCAAACCATTCGAGGTCCGTTTCAGGCTCGCAAAAAAACTGCATCTCCATCTGCTCAAACTCGCGGGTGCGGAAAATGAAGTTTCCGGGCGTTATCTCGTTGCGGAAGCTCTTGCCTATCTGCGCTATGCCGAAGGGCACCTTTAACCTTGACGTGCGCTGGACGTTCTTAAAGTTGACGAAAATGCCCTGGGCCGTCTCGGGACGCAGGTAAACCACGTTCGCCGTATCCTCCGTAACGCCCTGAAATGTCTTAAACATCATGTTAAACTTGCGGATATCGGTAAAATCATAACCCTTGCAGCTTGGGCAGCAGATTTTCTTCTCCGCGATATAAGCCTTCATGTCAGCGTCGCTCATCGCGCCCGCGTTTACCGTTATCCCGTTCGCTTCGGCGTAGTCCTCAATCAGTTTGTCCGCGCGGAAGCGCTCCTTGCACTTGCGGCAGTCCATCAGCGGGTCGGCGAAGCCGGCCAAATGCCCGGAAGCCGCCCACACCTTGGGATTCATAAGAATCGCCGCGTCCAGGCCCACGATATTTTCGTTCTCCTGCACAAACTTTTTCCACCACGCGCGTTTAACGTTGTTTTTCAGCTCCACGCCCAGCGGGCCGTAGTCCCATGTGTTCGCCAGGCCGCCGTAAATCTCCGAACCCGGATATATAAAACCTCTATTTTTCGCAAGAGCCACGATTTTATCCATTATCTGAAATGCCTCCTCAATAATTCCGTCTATTATACCACACAGGCGAAAAAAAAGCAAGGCATTGCGCCGGCTTTAATTTTATGTTATTATTTTCTTGTAGGTAGTGAAAGCAGACAGGCGAGCCTAACATCTTGTTAGGAGGTGATGCCGATGAAAAAGAACGTTGACCTTTTTACTTTATTATTCGCGTTCGGTATCTTTTTGTTGGCGTTGCTCACTTTTATCTTTTCTTTCGGATAAAAAGTAATCCACTCTGCTACTACCAATAGCAGAGTGGACAAAGCAACACGCATTTTGCTATAATGTAGGTTCGCCACCGGTGAATAGCTACCTACACTTATTATAACACAGATTTATTAAATGTAAACAGAAATTTTCGGGAGAGTGTTCGCGATAGATGCGTTGAATAATCTGCTTCCGCGGCTGCGGGGGCAAGGGAAAAAAGTTGTGGCGGTAGCCGCCGCCGCCGACGCGCATGTCCTTGAGTCCGCCGCGCGCGCCCGGGAGCTGGGAATCGCGGATTTTGCGCTGTTCGGGGACGTTGGGAAAATAAAGGATATCTGCGCGGGGCTGGGCGTTGACCACGGATTGTTCGAGCTGGTTCAGGCAGATACGGACGCCTGCGCCGCAAGCCTCGCCGTCAGCCATGTCGCCCGCGGCAAGGCAAGCGCCATCATGAAGGGTTTGTGTGAAACCTCAACCATCATAAAAGCCGCCCTGGATAAGGAACACGGCATCCGCGCAAGCCGCCGGCTCTCGCATATGGCGATGTTCGCGCTGCCCGCGGAATTTTACCATAAACCGCTGTACGTCACGGACGCGGCGGTTAATATCGCGCCGGATTTTGAGCTTATGAAGGAGATCATCGAAAACGCCGTGAACGCGGTGAAAAGCCTTGGCCTTGCGGAGCCTAAGGTTGCTTTGATTGCGGCTAAGGAAAAATCCGACCCTAAAATGCCCGTTACCCTGGAGTTTGACGAGTTGACCAAGCTTAACGAAGCAGGCTGGCTGCCGGGCTGTTCTGTGCGGGGGCCGCTGGCGCTGGACTGCGCCGTATCGCTGGAGGCCGCAAAAACCAAGGGCTTGGACGGCCCCGTGATAGGCGACGCGGACATTATTTTCTGCCCGGATATAGAGGCCGGAAATGTGCTGTACAAATCCCTGACCATGTTCACAAAAGCGGCCGCAGGCGGCGTAATCCTGGGCGCGAAGGCGCCCGTCATCCTCACCTCGCGCTCCGACTCCGCCGGCAACAAGCTCCTATCCATCGCGCTTGGCGCGCTTATTAAAGGAGAATAAATATGCTGATTCTGACAATCAATCCCGGTTCGACATCAACGAAGCTCGGGATTTTTAATGGGGACAGAGACGGGCTTAAAGAGCTGCACACAGAGACTATCCGTCATGAAGCCGGCGAACTTGCGGCGTTTCCGACGCTTATCTCTCAGCTTGGCTTCCGCAAGGAGCTGATTATCCGGGCCGTAAAAAACGCCGGGCTTGAAATGGGCGATATCGGGGGTTTTATCGGGCGCGGCGGGCTTATCCGTTCAATTGAGAGCGGCTGTTATAAGGTTAACGAAGCGATGCTCGCGGACGCCGGGAGCGGCTTGCAGGGCGTACACGCCTCTAATCTGGGCAGTCTGCTGGCGCACGCCGTGGCGCAAACCCAGGGTAAGGACGCATACATAGCCGACCCGGTAGTCGTGGACGAATTAATGCCGGAAGCCCGTATTTCCGGGCATCCGCTGATGGAGCGCGTAAGCATCTTCCACGCGCTTAACCACAAGGCCATCGCCAAAAAGCATTGCAAAGACCATGGCCTTGATTACGCGGAGGCTAACCTCATAGTCGCGCACATGGGCGGCGGCGTGAGCGTTGGCGCGCACAGGAAGGGCCGCGTAGTTGACGTGAACAACGCGCTGTACGGCGAGGGGCCGTTTTCGCCGGAACGCTGCGGAACCCTGCCCGCGCGGCAGTTGATAGACATTTGCTTCTCCGGCAAATATACGAAAGAGGAGATTTGCGCCATGGTGCAACCGAAGGGCGGCCTGGTGGCGTATTTCGGCATAAACGATTTCAAAAAGGCCGTGGAAATGGCCGGAACTGACGAAAAAGCGCGGGTTGTGCTTGACGCCATGCTTTATAACATAGCGAAGGCGGTCTGCGCCTGTGCCGCCGCGCTTTGCGGCAGGGCGGACGCGGTTTTGCTGACCGGGGGCATGGCGTACAGCGCTTATCTGGTTGAATATATTACGCGGCGCGTTGAATTTATCGCTCCCGTGTACGCTTATCCCGGTGAGGACGAGCTGTGGGCGCTGGCTTCGGCGGTTTTCAGGGTTTTGACGGGTGAGGAAGAGGCTAAGGTTTATTAATACAGTCATTCTAGTTTAAAACTGATTTTCAACTGTAATGACTATTTGGAGGTAGTTATGAAAAACCTTATTTTAGAGGCGATTGACGGTATCCGGGGAGAGTTGGTTGAGTTATCGATGGAAATCCACAGAAACCCGGAGCTGGCGTTTAAGGAGTATAAGGCTTGCGCCGCGCTGGCTGAGTTTCTGCGGAAGCATGGGTTTACCGTGGAGACGGGTATTGCGGGGCTTGAAACCGCGTTCCGGGCGGTTAGGGATTTTGGCGAAGGGCCTACGGTGGCCTTTATAGCCGAGTATGACGCGCTGCCGGAGATCGGACATGCCTGCGGGCATAACTTGATCGCCATGATGGCGGCGGGCGCGGCGGCGGGGCTGGCGGCGGCCGGGGATGGTTTTAAAGGCAAAGTAACCGTACTGGGTACGCCCGCCGAGGAAGGGCTTGGCGGCAAGCTGAACATGCTGGACGGCGGGGCCTTTGACGACGTGGACTTCGCACTGATGGTGCATCCTAGCGGCGAGAACCTTATAAACCGCACCAGCACGGCGTTACAGCACTGGACAGTTGCCTTCGCCGGGAAAAACGCCCATTCGTCGAACCCTCAAAACGGCATAAACGCGCTGACCGCCGCCATGCAGACGTTCCATAACATCGACGTGCTTCGCCCTCTGATGCCCTTGACGGCGAACATAAACGGCATCATCACCGAGGGCGGCACGGCGGCGAATATTATCACGGACCGCGCGGTTGCGGAGTTTACCGTACGCGCCAAGACCTTGGACGACCTGCATATTGTCTGCGACTACATCACGCGCGCGGTGAAGGCCGCGGAAGTCCTGACCGGCGCTTCGGCAACCGTTTGCCGCGACGCCTGCTACGCCGAGTTCCATCCCAACCGCGCCATGAACCGGGCTTTTGGGGACAACATGTCCGGGCTTGGCATAGTTATGAATGAGGCCGATAACGAGGGCAAATACGGGTCTTCGGACATCGGCAACGTTTCGCTGAAGGTGCCCTCCGTCCACGCTTATCTGGAGATCGGCTCGAACTATCCCGGGCATCATTTGGGGTTCACGGAGGCCAGCGCTTCGGACTATGCGCACATAATGGCTGTGAAAGCCGCTAAGGGGCTTGCTTTGACGGGGTTTGACATTATGGCTGACGAAGCGCTGCGGAAGAGAATCAGGGATGAGTTTGAGAAGGAAGTACTTTATCCAACCACATAAAGCACAAAAAAACACAAAAAAATGCAAAAAATTTAAAATAAATCATAAAACATATCAGGAGGCAATCGCATGAAAATCTTTGATTACATGCAACAGTACGGATACGAGCAGCTGGTTTATTTCCACGACAAAGCCACCGATTTAAAGGCCATCACCTGTATCCACTCCACTGTGCTTGGCCCTTCTCTTGGCGGCACGCGGATCTGGAACTATCAGGACGAGGACGAGGCCACGCTGGACGTTCTGCGCCTTGCGCGGGGCATGACGTACAAGTCGGCCTGCGCGGGGTTGAATTTGGGCGGCGGCAAAGCCGTTATCATCGCCGACCCTCAGGAGCTTCGCAAGGACATCGTGCGCCGCGAGGCATTCTTCCGCTCCTTCGGGCGTTTTGTGGAGGGACTTAACGGGCGTTACATCACCGCCGAGGACATGAACACCACCACGCAGGACATGGATTATATCAACATGGAAACGAATTTTGTCGTAGGCCTTGAGCATAAATCCGGCAACCCCGCGCCGTTCACGGCTTTGGGCGTTTATAAGGCCATTCTGGCCTGCTGCGAGGCCGAATACGGCAGCACCTGCCTGAAAGGCAAAAAGGTGCTGGTGCAGGGCATCGGCGCGGTTGGCTACAGGCTTTGCCAGCACTTGCACGAGGACGGCGCGGAGCTGTTCGTTTCCGAGCTGAACAGGGAACGCGTGGCCGCCGCCGTCGAGAAATTCGGCGCCGTAGAGGTTGACGGCAACGACGTTTACGGCTTTGACTGCGATATCTTCGCCCCCTGCGCGAAGGGCGCGGGACTGAACGACGAGACGATCCCCCGCCTGAAGTGCAAGATTATCGCGGGCGCGGCGAACAACGTGCTTGCCGATATCAAGAAACACGGGCAGCAACTGCATGACCGGGGCATTATCTACGCGCCGGACTATGTGGCCAACGCGGGCGGCGTGATTAACGTGTACTGGGAGCTGCACACCTACGACGTGGAGACGGTAAAGCGCGGCATTGAGCGCATTTACAGCCAGACGCTGGAGATTATCCTCACATCGCGCGAGAAAAACCTTCCCACCGCTCTTATCGCCGACCAGATGGCCGAGGCGAGGATTGACGCTATGAGGCATGTTAACAGCATTTACTTAAACAAAAGGTGAATTTTCCGGTAATCGTAACGGGCTGCTACGGCGCGGGGAAAACGGAGTTTTGCGTGAATTATGCGATTTCCCTGGCGGTGATTTTTCCGCCGGAACATTCTATGCCTGAACCTGTCAAGCTTGCCGATATGGATGTGATGAACCCGTATTTCCGCAGCCGCGAAAAGGCTGAATTCCTTGCCCGGCGCGGCGTTCAGGTTATCGGCAACTTGACGGGCAACAGCGGCAATCAGGATGTCCCGGCTATCGGCGGGGATGTGCTGCGGGCCGTTCTTGCAAGGGACGCGCTGGTTGTCGATTTGGCGGGTTCCTCTGCGGGTTTGCACGCGCTGGCGTTTTTTCGGGAACACCTGACGGGTTACGAGCTGTGGGTGGTTTTGAACGCCTTCCGCGAGGAATCGGCGACCGTTGACAAGGGCCTCAGGTTTATCCAAACGGCGGAGAAAGTCAGCGGCCTGCGCGTTACGGGCATTGTGAACAACAGCCATATGCTGCGGTTTACAACTGCGGACGACGTGCTGCGGGGGCAGGAGCTTTCGGCGGATGTGGCTGAAAAGACCGGAATTCCCGTGAAATACACGTTTACGCATACGGAAATCTATAACGTGATTAAGCATGAGCTGATTTCACCCGCTCTTACCTTTAACAAATTGATAATGCGGGACGATTGGCTGTAAACGCTATTTTTGTGTTTTTTTGTGTTTTCTGTGGTTGATAAATGGTTTTATTTATAGAAAGGGGCTAGAAATGGCTAAAATCAAACTGACCTTCGCCCAGGACTTTTGCAAGGGATGCCTGCTGTGCGTGGACACCTGCCCTAAGAAGATCCTGCGGCTGAACTTGGAGAACGTGAACCAGAAGGGGTATAATCCCGTGGAATGCGTTGATATGGGCGTTTGCACGGGCTGCGCTATGTGCGCGTTCATCTGCCCGGACTCTGTTATCGGAATGGAGCGTGAGGATTCATGAAAACTTTGATGAAAGGCAACGAGGCCGTCTCCGCCGCCGCCATCGCCGCGGGCTGCAAGGCGTTTTTCGGCTATCCCATCACGCCCCAGAACGAGATTCCCGAGTATATGTCGGCTAAAATGGCCGAGTCGGGCGGCGTTTTTGTACAGGCCGAATCGGAGATCGCCGCTATTAACATGATTTACGGCGGCGCGGCAGCCGGGGCGCGGGTTATGACGTCAAGCTCCTCGCCGGGCATCGCGCTGAAGCAGGAGGGCATTTCGTACCTTTGCGCCGCGCGCCTGCCCTGCCTTATCGTCAGCGTAATGCGCTGCGGGCCGGGGCTTGGCGGCATTCTGCCCAGCCAGGCGGATTACTTCCAGGCGACAAGGGGCGGCGGCAACGGCGACTACAACACCCCCGTCTACGCGCCGAACAGCATCCAGGAGGCAACGGACCTCGTACAGAAGGCCTTTAACGTGGCGGAGCAGTATCGCACGCCCGTAATGGTCGTGATGGACGGCCTGCTGGGCCAGATGATGGAGCCCGCCGAAATCAAGCCAATCCCGCGTTTTAAGAACGATACCGACAAGTACGCCACAAACGGCGAAAGCGGCAGACGCGGGCGCAATATCGTTAATTCGCTGAATTTGCAAGCCGCCGCTCTGGAGCAGTCCAATCTGCGGCTTGCCGAGGTTTATAAGGAAATTATCAAAAACGAAGTTATGTATGAAAGCACGGTTGAGGACGGCGACGAGCTGGTTATCGCGGCGTACGGCACGCCCTCGCGCATCGCGCAGAACGCCGTCGCGGAGCTTCGCGCCAGAGGTATTAAGACCGGGCTTATCAGGCCGGTAACACTGTGGCCCTTCCCGGACCTTGCGTTCCAGTCCCTTCCGTCAAGCGTTAAAAACGTGCTGGTGTGCGAGCTCAGCATGGGCCAGATGGTGCAGGACGTGCGCCTTGCGCTTAACGGCAAGCTTCCCGTGCATTTTTACGGGCGCACGGGCGGCGTGATCTTCGAGCCGGAAGAGATTGTTGAAAAAGCCTTAGAAATAGCGGGAGGTGGGCAGTAATGGCGGTTATCTACGAAAAGAGCAAAGGGTTGAACGAGCGGGCGCTGACCTATTGCCCGGGCTGTACCCACGGCATTGTGCATAAGCTTGTGGCGGAAACGCTGGTCGAATTGGATGTGCTGGGCCGCGCGGTGGCCATCGCGCCCGTCGGCTGCTCCGTGTTCGCCTACGATTTCTTCAACTGCGACGGCGTGCAGGCCGCCCACGGGCGCGCTCCCGCCGTAGCCACGGGCATCAAGCGCTGCGCGCCGGATTCCATTGTTTTCACCTATCAGGGCGACGGCGACCTTGCCGCAATCGGCACCGCCGAGACCGTCCACGCCGCGCACAGGGGCGAAAACATCACCGTCATCTTCATCAACAACGCCATCTACGGAATGACGGGCGGGCAGCTTGCCCCCACCACGCTGATCGACCAAAAGACCTCAACCTCGCCCTTCGGACGCTCCCAGTCCGCCCAGGGCCTGCCGATAAAGGTGTGCGAAATGCTTGCCGCCATCCCTTCCAGTTTTTACCTGGAACGCACATCCGTACACGACGTTCCGAATATACGTAAAACCAAAAAAGCCATCAAAAAGGCGTTCCAATATCAAATTGAGAACCGCGGCTTCACGATGGTCGAAATCCTGTCCACCTGCCCCACGGGCTGGAACCTCACACCCGTTGATTCCATGGGCTTTGTGAAGGATCAGATGATGCCCTACTACCCGCTGGGCGTTTATAAAGACGGAGGTGCCGAATGAACGAACGCATCCTAATTGCCGGATTCGGCGGGCAGGGCGCGCTGACCGCCGGGCAGCTCATCGCCTCGCTGTACCTGAACCGCGGGGTTAACGTGACCTGGATGCCGTCCTACGGCGCGGAAATGCGCGGCGGCACGGCAAACTGCTCCGTCATAGCCAGCGACGGCGTTATCGGCAGCCCAATCGTCTCCGCAAACGCCGGCATAGTTATGGCCCTGAACAGCCCGTCACTGGACAAGTTCGAGCCTGTCGCCGCTCCCGGCGGTACGGTTATCCTGAACACATCCATCGTGACGCGCGGCTTAAAGCGCGGCGACGTAAAATCAATCAAAATCGACGCGTCCAACATCGCCGTCAATGAGCTTAAAAACATCAAGGTCGCCAACATGGTCATGCTGGGCGCGTATCTCACGCTGCACCCGGAGTTTACCGACGACGAGATTGAGCGCGTCCTTAACGACCGGTTCGGCGCGAAGGCCGCGGCTTTGATCCCCCTGAACATGAAAGCCATCGCAAGCGGGAAAGCCAATGCCGCACGGTAACAAGCCTTACGGCCGCACACCCCCGGAAACGGTATGTTTGCAGGGGAGCGGCGCGCAAAACGAAGATTTCTTCGGGTATAACGATAATTGGTATTGGGTGTTCGACGGGACGAACCTTTCAACAAGCGTCACCTGTTTTGCCATGGTTATGGCACATATCGGGGAGAAGAACATTGATATTGCCTGCCTCAGCGACTGCGCCGCCATTATTTGGCGGCGCGGCTCATGTGAAGCCGAGGTTTACACCGATACGCGGATTGATAAATTTACAAAGCGGACAAAACGGGTACTGGATTATGCCCGGAAGAACGGGCTTTCCGGGGCCGGGGGCCGTGAACTGGCTCTTAGGCAGATTGTTAAAAACCGGAGGTCGATGAACAAACCGGGCGGGTATTGGGTCGGCACGGCTGACGGCGCGGGGTTTGACCAGGCTTTGACTTGGAGCGTTGATATAAAAAACGCGGATCAGGTTCTGCTCTGCTCCGACGGTTTTATGCGTTTGTTTGAATACAACATTATGAGTATGCATGATTTTTTCATAAACGGGGTAACTTTAAATGAAGCCGCGCGGCTTTTACGCGCGTTTGAGCGGGATATACCGGACTTTACGGAGCTGAAGCGGCATGATGATGTTACCGCGGTTCGGGTGACGGTTTAACTAGCTCCTTAAAAATGTAATTTAATTTTACGTTTTGACAGACTTATTGGTTACCATTGCGTAATTATTAGTTACATATCTATCATTCTACTTTAGGAGGTAGCACCATGAAAAAAGTTTTTACCCTGTTCCTCGCCGCGGTAATGGTTTTAAGCGGCTGCGTCACACAAATCGGCACGAAGCAAGCCGAGCCTGCCGAACCAATCGGCATTGCCGCTGCATTTGTTGAAATGATTGGAACCGGCGCGTACGCCGAAGCTTGGGAAATGCTTGACGAAACCATGCGCTCCGTGATTCCAAGCGCCGATGTGCTTGCGGAGGCATGGGCGTCCATCACCGCGTTCACCGGCGAATTTCAGGAAATTGTGCGGACGGACGCCGAGTTTAACCCCGCCGCGGGGACGACGGCCTACGAAATTATCGCCCTGCACGAGGAGCCGTCCATGCTTACCCACACCACCGTTATTTTTGACGAGGACGGCAAAATCCCGGGTTTTAGCATCGTTATCATTGCAAACCCGGAATTTGCGGCGGAGGCCTCCGACTTATTTACAGAGGAACCGATCTTCGTCGGCGCCGGCGGCAAATACCCGCTTCCCGGCCTGCTTACCATGCCCGCCGACGCGGAAGGCCCCGTGCCCGCCGTTGTGATCGTACACGGCTCCGGCCCCATCGACAGGGACTGCACGATTTTTTACACCAAGCCTTACCGCGATATCGCCCATTACCTGGCGGCGAACGGCATCGCTTCCGTGCGCTATGACAAGCGGACTCTGGTTTACGCGGAGGAAATGGTTTCGCCGATTGAGTACTATATGGAATATACGGTTGATTGGGAAATGGTTGACGACGCGCTTCTCGCCAAGGAACTGCTGGAAGCCGACCCGCGCATTGACTCCGGCCGCATTTACGTCATCGGGCACAGCCTGGGCGGCGTCCTCGCTCCCGAAATCGCCGCAACCGGTGATTTCGCGGGGTTTGTAATCATGGCCGGTACGCTGATTCCTCTGACAGAGGCGGTAGTTCACCAATACGAACACCTTCTGCAAGACGTGCCGGCGGAAATCGCGGAGCCGCTTATGGCTGAGGCGCGGCTCGCCCACGAGCTGTTCCTTGAGGCCATGACCAAAACCGAAGAGGAAAATAAGACCTACTTTATCCATGGCTTTCCGGCGAATTATGTTGTGAACCTTGCAAAACGCAGCCCCGTGCCGTTCATTCAGGCATGGGAGCGCCCGGGGCTTATCCTGCACGGCGACATGGACTATCAGTGCCGCTGGGACATTGATTTTGTAGAATATATGCGCATTACCGAGGGCATGGACAATATTGAGGGTATCCTGTACGAAAACCTTACGCACCTGTTCACGCAAAGCTACAGCACAACGGGCATGGGCACGGCTGATGACTACGCCGTCCCGGGGCATGTGGACGAGGCGGTTTTAAGGGATATCGTGAGGTTTATCCTGAATTAGCGTTTAATGTTCACCGATGGCGAACCTACAATTACAGAGCCGGTGTTGCAATGTCCGCTCTGCTATTCCGGTAGCAGAGCGGATTACTTTTATTCTGAAAGTAAAGATAAAAGAATAACATATTACTAAAAACGCCGCAATGGCTTTATTAATTCTTATAAAAAACACTTGTACTAATAAATCAACTATGCTATAATCAAAATGTGCGCTCATATGATTACCATAAATTTACAATATTGGGATTTTTGCTATGAGAAGACGATTTTTCGGCATTAAATTTTTCTTAGCCGCGTTCTGCGGCGTAATTACGTGTTTAGCCGTTTTAGCCTCGCCTTATTTCAGCATCAAGGCTTTGGACTTTTCGGGCCATAATGTGTATTCCGAGGCATTTTTGTCAAGCCGTATGGGCCTTGACCCAGGCGGGGGCGACAGCATTTTTTACCGCTCGGCGCGGGGCATGGAGAGGCAGCTTGAGGCTCTGCCCTACATTAAACACGCGAGGGTTGCCAAGCAGTTTCCGGGAACCTTGGAAGTGGCGGTTACCGAGCGCATACCGCGCGCCCTTGTCCTTGACGAGAAGCTGAACATTTTCCTAACCATTTGCGACAACGCCTACGTGCTTGGCATAAATGACAGGCTGGACAGCGGTTTGCCCGTTATATCCGGCATAAAGCTTGCGGGCTATTCGGTCGGGCATGAGCTGGTTTCCGACGGCGGGGTAAACCAAATGACCACCGTTACGCGGCTTTCGATGATTTTGGCCCGGTACGGCAGCGAAAACATCTCCAGGGTGGACATCTCCGACCCAGCCGACATCAAGCTGTTCATAAACAACGTAACCGTACGCATCGGCTCAATGGACGGCGCGGAGGAGAAAATTCTAATGGCCCTGTCCTGCGTGGAAGCCATAAGCCCCGTAGTTACGGGAACACTGCACGCCTACAACACCAACAGCATGCATCTATCAATCGGACGATAATTTTACAACGGTTTTTATTACCTATTACCTGATTTAAAGAAGGGTGGCTATGAATTTGATTGACGTGGATACGACATTTGGCAGAGAGGCTAAAATCTGCGTGATCGGCGTTGGCGGCGGCGGGAATAACGCCGTCGACAGGATGATCGAGGACGGGATTGGGGGCGTCGAGTTCGTGGCCGTCAATACGGATAGCCAGGTCCTGAAAAAATCCCATTCCCCGAAACGCGTACAGATCGGCGAGAAGCTGACGCGGGGCCTTGGGGCCGGGGGCCAGCCGGAGATCGGCAAACGCGCCGCCGAGGAAAGCGTGGATGTTATAGCCGAAATTGTTGACGGCATGGATATGGTGTTTATCACCGCGGGGATGGGCGGCGGCACGGGAACCGGCGCGGCGCCTATTATCGCGGGGGTTTGCAAGGGCAAGAACGTGCTGACCGTGGGCGTTGTGACGAAGCCTTTCGAGTTCGAGGGCAACAAGCGCATGAAAAACGCCAACGACGGGCTTGGCGAGCTTATAAAGAACGTAGATACGCTGGTGGTTATCCCCAACCAGCGGATTCTTGATATTGTCGAGCATGACATGAGCCTGCGCGACTCCCTGAAAAAGGCCGATGAGGCCCTGCGACAGGGCGTGCGCGGGATTTCCGATTTAATAACCAACCCGGGAGACATTAACCTGGACTTTGCCGACGTACGCACTACCATGGCGGACAAGGGCGTGGCGCATATGGGCATAGGCCGCGCTTCGGGCAAGAACCGCGCCGAGGCCGCCGCCGATATGGCCATAAACAGCCCCCTGCTTGAGACGACGATGGACGGCGCGAAGCATGTGCTGATAAACGTCAGCGGCGGGCTGGGCATCACGCTGGGCGATTTTAACAAGGCCAGCGAGCATATAAAGAAAACCGTCGCCAACGACGCGGAAATAATTATCGGTACCAGCATTGACGAGAAATTGGACGATGAAATCGTTGTAACCGTGATTGCCACGGGCTTTTCAGGACGTACACACCGCAACCTGCATAATATACAGGAGCAAGCCCCGCGTGAGTACAATCCCAATCCCTCCTCGCCAATCCCCCACCCCGCCGCGGAAACGCAGCAGTTTCACCGGAAGGAGCGGGACGATCTGGGAAGCATCAAGGAGGTTACGGAAAATTCCGAGGTGCTGACGCTGCCGGTGTTTTTGCAGAACAGCAGGAACAGGCGAAGGGATTGAATATCAGGTAATAAGTAATAGGTAATGAGGAGGGTTTATGGAAATGACCGATTTTCAATTTAAGGCGATAATGACGATGGTTTTAGAAATCGCAAACAGCACCGACGATATAGATAAAATAAGAAAAGCCTTTGAAAAGCTTGCGACGGGCAAGTTGACGGAAGGGGCTAATGACGAATAAATTTTGTAAACAACTTCCACCAGGAAGTTAAGATAGAAAGGATGAACCAGATGGCAGAGTTAAAGAACCGCTCGGTCAAGAAGACCATTGACGGCAATGAAGCCGCGGCCCATGTTTCTTACGCATTTACAGAGGTTGCCGGGATATATCCCATCACACCTTCGTCCAACATGGCAGAGCATGTGGACCTATGGGCCGCCAACGGACGGAAGAACATTTTCGGCCAGCCGGTAAGGGTTATCGAGATGCAGAGCGAAGCGGGCGCGGCGGGCACCGTACACGGTTCCTTACAGGCGGGCGCGCTTACAACCACCTACACGGCCTCTCAGGGGCTGCTGCTTATGATCCCGAACATGTACAAGATCGCGGGGGAACTGCTGCCCGGCGTGCTGCATGTCTCGGCAAGGGCCGTCGCGGGCCACGCCCTCAGCATTTACGGCGACCACTCCGACGTTATGGCTTGCCGTCAGACCGGTTTCGCCATGCTCGCGTCAAGCAACGCCCAGGAAGTTATGGACATCGGCGCGGTTGCGCACTTGGCGTCAATCAAGAGCCGCGTGCCGTTCCTGCATTTCTTTGACGGCTTCCGCACCAGCCACGAAATTCAAAAGATCGACGCGCTTGACTATGACGATTTGGCTGAAATCGCTGACCACGACGCCATCCGCAAGTTCCGCGACAACGCCCTGAATCCGGAGCATCCGGTAACCAGGGGCACGGCGCAGAACCCCGACGTTTTCTTCCAGGCCAAGGAAGCCAGCAACCCCTTCTACGACGCGGTTCCCGCCATTGTAGAGCAGTATATGGAAAAAATCAACAAGCTTACCGGGCGCAACTACAAGCTCTTTGACTACTACGGCGCCGAGGATGCCGAGCATGTGGTCGTCGCCATGGGCAGCGCCGCGGATACGATTAAGGAAACCATCGACTACCTGAACGAGAAGCAGGGGCGCAGGCTCGGCCTCGTGAACGTGCATCTGTACCGCCCGTTCTCCGCGAAGCACCTGTTACAGGCGATTCCGGACACCTGCGCGAAGATTTGCGTGCTTGACCGCTGCAAGGAGCCCGGCGCGCCCGGCGAACCCCTGTACTTAGACGTCGTGGCCGCTTTCACCGAAATGAACGTCCAGATGGAGATCATCTGCGGGCGTTACGGCCTTGGCAGCAAGGACGTTACCCCGGCCCAGATCGTCGCCGTTTTCGACAATATGACGAAGCTCGGCCCTAAGAACCATTTCACAGTGGGCATTAAGGACGACGTGACCAACCTGAGCCTTGAAGTGGGCGCTGAGATCGACATTACGCCGGAAGGCACCACAAGCTGTAAGTTCTGGGGATTGGGCGCGGACGGCACTGTCGGCGCGAACACGAACTCCATCAGGATTATCGGCGACCATACCGATATGTACGCCCAGGCGTATTTCTCATACGACTCAAAGAAATCGGGCGGCGTTACGCAGAGCCACCTGCGTTTCGGCAAAAAGCCCATCCGCAGCCCCTACTTGGTTAAGACCGCGGACTTCGTGGCCTGCCACAACCAGAGCTATATCGACAAATACGACATGATACGCGACCTCAAAGAAGGCGGCACCTTCCTGCTGAACTGCATGTGGAGCCCGGAGGAGCTTGAGGATAAGCTGCCCGGAGCCGTTAAGCGCGCCATCGCAAGCAAAAAGATTAAGTTCTATACCATAGACGCTACGACCATCGCCCGCTCAATCGGCCTTGGAAACCGCGTAAACACGACGCTTCAGTCCGCGTTCTTCAAGCTTGCCGATATTATACCGATTGATGAAGCCGTCAAGTTCATGAAGGACGAGATCGCCCACACCTACATCAAGCGCGGCGAGAATGTCGTAAAGATGAACTGCGAAGCCGTTGACCGCGGCTTGGACGGGTTCGTACAGGTTAAGGTGCCGGCGGAATGGGCCAACGCCCCCGACACCAAGTTCGGCGCGCCGGAAGTGGACGACGAATTCGTGCAGAACGTCGCGTTCCGCATGAACTACCTGCATGGTGAGAGCCTGCCGGTGTCCACGTTTAAGGGCCGCGAGGACGGTTCGTTCCCGATGGGCACCTCCCAGTACGAGAAGCGCTCCATCGCCGTGGACATCCCGCGCTGGATCCCCGAAAACTGTATCCAGTGCAACCAGTGCTCCTACGTCTGCCCCCACGCCACCATCCGCCCGTTCCTGCTTAAAGAGGACGAGAAGAAGGAGGGTATGGCGACCTTAAAGGCCACGGGCAAGGGATTTGAGGATTATCAGTACCGCTTGCAAATTGCGCCCGAGGATTGCCCCGGCTGCGGCAACTGCGTACAGGTCTGCCCGGCGAAGGAAAAGGCCCTTGTTATGGAGCCGCTTGCCAGCCAGCAGCATGAGATCGAGAATTGGGAATACTGCATACACACCGTGGGCCACAAAGAAAACCCCGGCACGAAGGAAACCGTCAAGGGCAGCCAGTTCGAGCAGCCGCTGCTTGAGTTCAGCGGAGCCTGTACGGGCTGCGGCGAGACGCCTTACTGCAAGCTGATCACCCAGCTTTTCGGAGACCGCATGTATATCGCCAACGCCACGGGCTGCTCCAGCATTTGGGGCGCGTCCGCTCCGTCCACGCCGTACACCACCAACAAGAAGGGCCACGGCCCGGCATGGCAGAACAGCCTGTTCGAGGACAACGCCGAGTTCGGCTACGGCATTATGGTGGGCGTGAAGCAGCGCCGCGAATTGCTTAAAATGAAGGCTGAGAAGCTTATCGCTATTGATTGGGCCACAAAAGAGCTGAAGGAAGCCTTGCAAAAGTGGGTATCGGCGTTCAACGACGGCGAGGCCAGCAAGGCCGCGTCCGCCGAGCTTGCGGCCGCTTTGGAGGACGCCGTGTATTTCGAGAACGGTAATTTCTTCCAGGGCGAATACGCCAAGTATTGGGATAAGGTCAATAAATGGTGCGTCTGCGACGCTTGCATGCTGGCGCGGGAGATGCTTGCCGAGAAGGACGTTTTCGTGAAGAAGTCCGTCTGGGTGTTCGGCGGCGACGGCTGGGCCTATGACATCGGCTTCGGCGGGCTTGACCATGTGCTTGCCAGCGGCGAGGATATCAACATCCTTGTCATGGATACCGAGGTGTACTCCAACACCGGCGGCCAGGCGAGCAAATCCACGCCCACGGCTGCCACTGCCAAGTTCGCGGCAAGCGGCAAGAAGATCCGCAAGAAGGATCTGGGCATGATGGCGGCGAGCTACGGCTACGTCTACGTCGCGCAGGTTTGCATGGGCTACGACCAGAACCACGTCCTGAAATGTATGCTGGAAGCGGAGAAATACGACGGCCCCAGCATGGTCATCGCCTACGCGCCCTGTATCGCGCACGGCATGGCAAGCGGCATGGGACGGATTTACGAGCATTCCAAGAAGGCCGTCGAAGCCGGGTACTGGCATTGCTGGTCTTACAACCCCGAGCTTGCCGACGAGGGCAAGAACCCCTTCGTAATGCGCTCCAAGGAGCCGACGGGTGATTTCAAGGAGTTCATCACCAGCGAATCCCGCTACACCGCGCTCCAGACCGCGTTCCCCGATATCGCCGACCAGCTCTTCGACCAGGCCGCGCTGGACGCCAAGGCGCGTTATGAGAGCTATAAGAAGATGGCGGATTAATTTCCAAATATTACAAAGCAAAGCCTCCTGCCGCGGGATATAAGCCGCGGCAGGAGGTTTTGCAATGCGCATATAAATCCGGGGTGAGTATGGAGTATTTTAATATTTATAACAAATACGGGGAAAAAACAGACGGAATAATCGAACGCGGCGAAGCCCATAAACGCGGGATATACCATAGGGTAGCTCATTTATGGATTTTAAACCGCCGCAACGAGCTGTTGATTCAACAGCGCAGCGCTGACAAAGACGCGGGCGCCGGTTTTTGGTATGTGTCAGTCGGCGGCCATATTGACGCCTCCGAAAGCGTTGAAAGCACTTTAATACGCGAGACAAAGGAAGAATTGGGGCTGGATATCTCGAACCTAACGGATTCGCTTACTTATCTTTACACATTCATAGATCATGTGACAATAAATAACGGCGGGTATATAGATAATGAATTCTATGATGTATTCGTATTAAAGGCTGACTTTGATATTGACCGGATTACGATGCAGGCTGATGAGGTGCAGGCCGTAAAGTATATAAAATATGAAGATTTCAAAAAAATAGTGATTGAACGGGATAAGTCATTCTGGCAGCATAAGGTTGGGTATAAGATGCTGCTGGCGGCGTTGGATGACTTTTTGGGTTTACAGTAATTATAGTTTTTGATTTTCAACCACAAAAAGCACAAAAAAACACAAAAAGAGCGGATGCTTCCGCGCCCGCCCCACACACGGGTTCGGAAGCGGCTCTTTACAGTTAGACTTTAAATATTTTTAAACCCGTTAAACCAGGCACGTTCACCAAACGGCTTTTTCTCCGGGTGGCTGATGGGCTGGGCCGCCACGCCGATTGGCAGGAAGCAAACCAGCTCGTAATCGTCCGGCACGCCTAAGACATCCGCCATTTTCCGGCCTATTTTATCAACGTCCGTGATTCTTCCCTCATACCAGCAGGTTTCATAACCCAGCTCAACCGCCGCAATCAGCATATTTTCGATTGCCGCGGAATAATCGTGGACGCTGAAGCATCTGTCCCTATAGGCTATAATTTGCTGCGTCAGCACGCAGATCATTGCGGGCGCTGTGTCGGAAGGCTCCAACGGGCCGATGACCCCGCGCAGCTTACCCAGTAACTCGGGGTTATCCACCGCAATGAGGCTCGCCGTCTGCTTATTGCACCCGGACGGCGCCGCCAGCCCCGCTTCCATTATCTTTATCAAAGCCTCGCGCGGCACCGTTTCATTTGTGTATGTACCGCGGTAGCTTGTTCTGTTTTTAATCGCCGTAAGCGCCGTCATTTTTTGGCCTCCGTTAAAAATTAATCTATTAGTCTAATCCATACAGCAATTCCCCGATAGGAACATGGCTCCCGTCGCCCGCCTCAACGACATCGCGCCGCGGCATATGCAGGTAGAAGAAACCGAATTGGCTGTGACAGCGGATGAAGCTTTCGTTATCGGTACCGACGATGTCAAAGGTTATGGCGGCGGGCAGCGTGAAGCTGTCGGCTTCCTTCTCGGGCGCGGCGTACGCGGTTAATTCGGCAAGCGAGAAAACGGAGTGGAAGGCGGTGAAGTCGTAGTAGCCTTGCGCCGGTATTCCGCCGGGGACGAGGCTGTCCGCTCCGTCAAGCACGGCGGTGCCGAAGATAAACCAGTCCTGTATGACGCTGTTTTGGCTCATAAAGGCGACGCCGGGCGCGCTGATTTCGCGCAGGCCGGTAATGCCCACGGGCAGTTCACCCGCGTAGAAGGCGTTCACGCCGTCAAAATAATATACGAAAGACCGCGAGGACAGATGCGAGAAGGAATTATCGGAGCAAACAAGCAGGTAGTTGCGGTCTCCGCCGTAGCGGATGGCGGTTACCATATTGTCGGGCCATTCCAGGTCTTCCTTAACGAACTCGGCGCCCGCTATGGTGATGGCGTAGCCGTTTTCGCGCGCCTCAAACGACACGGGGACGGCGGTGCCGTCGTCGTTTATAATTATATCGGTAACCCCGTCCGGCTCAAAGAAGTAAAATTCCCCGGGCTGATCGTAACCCTGCGGGCCGCCCGTGCCGAATATCCGGGTCAGCTCGTTCATCCGCATAAAATCAAGGAGCGCGAAATTATACGCGTCGGCCTCGGTCATACTGCCGTCCGAGGGCGGACGGCCGCTCATCGCGTTAAACTGGTATTTGCGCTGGATATCCTCGTGTATGTCCATCAGCTGCGCGAAGGTAAGCTCGGTTGTATGGGGGTTGATTTTTTCGCGCGGGGTGGAGACCATGAACAGGTTAACGATAATAAAAGTCGCCGCAACGATAAACAGTGCGCAAGCCCCGATGCCGCCGCGCAGATACAGCTTGGCCTTCTTGGGCGGCAACGCGTCGATCCAGCGCACCAGCCACGTCTGCCGCTCCGCTTTTTTCTTTTTCTTCGGGGTTTTCCGCACGCTCTGCCTGCGGAATTCCGCCGCCTTTTTTTCCTTCTCCGTCACTTCCTTCTTAGGCTGTTTCCCGTACTTTGCCAAAACCGTTCCCTCCTATGTTTTTATAGCTGTCAATTACTAACCGTTAGTTCCGCGCCCGGGGATGCCGGGGGCGGGGAACATCAAATTTGCCTTTGCGCCCAAGGATGTACAGCTCCAGAAGCGCGTCCTTATCGCGTTCGGAGAGCTTGCGGCGCAGCAGATGCTCGGCGTGGTTATACAGAAGCCGGATGTTTACCGAGTTTACGCGGCTTATGATGTGGTCTTGAAGGCTTTTGACGTCCAGTATCTGCGGGAGCGCGGCGCTTGGGGCTTTTTTATCGGCAAGCACGCGGGCTAAAACCTCCGCCGTGTACTCCGCGTCGGACAAAGCCGTGTGGAAAGGCCGCTCCATCGGGATTCCAAGGCCCTCAATCGCGTTGCGCAAGCCAATCTGCTGCCGCGACGGCTGCTCCGCTTCCCCGTTTTCCGCTTTTTCGCCGTGTATCGCGGCGTTATATGATCCGTACAGCTTTTGGACGTTCAAAAACCGCCGTGTCAGGCGTTTGTGGTTTAAGTCATAATACAGGATGTTGCGGTACAGCTCTTTTATGTCGTCGTTTCCCCACGTGCAGAAAACCGCGCGTTTGCCGAACGCGAAGCCGAAAAAATCCTCGAACGCGTCGGGAAAGGCCGGGGCCTGACGCAAGTCGTCCTTGCTGATGCCCGTTATGCGTTCCACGTACGGGTGCAGGCGTTTGTAAATCTGCGGCCTGACGAGGGTTTCGCGCCTGAGTTTTATATTCAGCTTGTCGTCCATCACCACAACGCCCATCTGGATTATCTCCGCCGGGCACGCGGGCTCCGGCTGGCGGTTGTCGTGAAAGTCGAAATATTGGTTATATTCCAGATCCAGGATGTAATATGGCATGGGTTGATGATATCATTTTTATGGAGGAATGTCAATAAATTCGTAGGTTGGAACGCGCGTTCTTGAAGGCGGCGCCGTGCCGTGCTATAATGGGTAAAGAAATTGCTGATTCATCGGAACAGCATTATGATGAAAGGGGTAGCAAGGTGAATATTACAAAAATTGATGAAGGCTATCGAATTACAAAACTCAGCGGCGGGTCTGTCGGTCATGTAGAGCTTGTAACCGGTACCTACGACAACAAGCCGTTTAAGGCGGTTATAAAAACACAGAAAAAATGGGAGCGCCCCGGCGACCCTAATTCGTGGCGAAGGGAGTATGACCTTTATACTTCGGGTTTAAGCGAGATTTTTACGGAAACTTTTCGTTGGCCGAAATGCTATCATGCTGAGATAAGCAACGATGAAACTAAATTATGGACGGAGTACATCGAAGGCGTTTCAGGTTCTGACCTGACTGTGGAAATGTATGAAAAGATTGCGGAGGGCTTGGGGCGTTTCCATGGTAAGCTATTTGCTGAAAAGTTTACACTGCCAACCGAAAATTTATGTAACGCAGATGGTATGAAAGACTTCTACCGCTACAATCGTTCAAAGAAGGAACTTTATAATTATATTCGCCGGTCTGACTGTAAAATACCGCGGCATTTATGCAAAATGATTGCTGATATGGACGAAAAATCAGACAAAGTATGGGCAGAGATTGAAAAATTGCCAATCGTACTCCGTCACGGAGATTTCTTCCCGCCCAATATATTTTATGCGGATGACAAAATCATTCTGATAGACTGGGACAGCGCAGGTTGGAGTTATTTGGGTGAAGATATTGTAAACTTGATAGCAGACTCAGGTGACGTTGACCATATGGCGGAATATTATCACACTTGTGTTCCTGCCTATTTGAAAGGTTTCTCGGAGTTTTCAGATGCTTCGCAGATAGAAAGCCTATATATTTACGAACGCATTGTCATGCATTTTGGTTACAGGCTTATAGGCGGCGTTACTTGGCGAAACGATGTGAAGACGCCGGAAGAGCAAAAATCAGACCTTAATGTGCTGCAAAAAATATATGAGATGGAAAATTGACAGCCTGGGGGGCGGACACAAAGTCTGTCCCTTAGATTATTGACTATATACGTTTTAAAGTCCGTGAATGTTGCATTCCGGGCTTGTAAAAATCAGTTATATCCAAACAATATGTTGATACGGTTAATTCATTGTGATAATGTTAACGGGAAAGCACGAACGGAGGGTTTGTATGGATATATCCGTAAGCCGCGGGGGAGAGCCCGCGTATGAGTTAATGTTCGACACACTGATGACGGAGGTTTACGGCTTCTCCTTCTCGCCCTGGCTTGAGCGCAAGCTGTGGGACGAACGGTACGAGAGCTATTCGTTTATAAGGGACGGCAAAATGCTGTCGAACGTCTGCATATACAAAACCGATCTGCTGATACGGGGGGAGCGCGTCCGCGCACACCAAATCGGCGCGGTCGCCACGTTGGAGGGCGAGAGGGGCAAGTCGCTGTCACGCACGCTGATAGAGCATATTTTAGGCGCGTACCCCGGCACCCCGGCGTTTTTGTACGCGGGCGCGGATGTACTGAATTTCTATCCGCGCTTCGGGTTTCAAAGGAAGTACACCTATCGCCCGGTGCTTGGGGCTTCGATAAATAACAAAACGGAAAATGCCGTGAAGTACCTGCCCGACGACGCGTTTGTGCAGAAAATGCTTTACGGGGGGCGTGTTTATTCGGATTTGGCGGACGCAATGAACATGCAAAGCGTGCAGATGTTCCGTTTGCTGATGTCCTACACCGACAACATTTATTTCCTGCCCGGCTGCGGGGCGCTGGTTGTCGCGAGGCAGAAGGATGATAAGCTGTTCATTGCCGATGTGATTACGGAGAAGCCGCTTGCGTTTGACATACTTTGCAACGAGCTGCCCTTTAACGGGGTGGAGCTTGTTGAGTTTGGGTTCTGCCCGGATTGGCTGGGCGCCGTTCCGCGCTGGGAGCGGATGGATTGGGACAGGGAGCCGGTTTTTTTCTTTGGCGATTGGGAGCTGCCCGAGATATTCCGTTTTCCGGTTTTGTCGGCGACGTAGAATCGGGGGTGCAACTCAGATTGTAAAAAATTACTTGACACAAAGAACTCGTCAACGTATAATACAGATAGTGACAAAATATAAACTAAGGAGTGAATTTTATGTTGAGAAAAAAGAAGCTGTTTGTAGCTGCGTTAATGGCGGTTGTGCTTGTGCTTTCATTAACGCCTGTGTCCGCCGCCTTTGACGGCGCGGCGAGGCCGCAAAGCCCGGTCAACGTTTCGGACTTAGCTTATCGGGTGCTGGCGGCAACCGAAGCGAACGAGGCATACAGAGCCGGAAGGATGAGTTTATCTGAAGCGCCTCACATACATATAACATTTGATGAATTTGTGGCGTTACGGAACTCAAGGCTGCCGGAGGCGATGGCGGCTAACGCGGCTTTGGAAGCGTTAATGGCTTCTTCTTCGTCTGTTGGTTACGGAGGGTACACAAAAAGCAATAGTGATTTTGATAAAACCAAAAATTTCGATGATGAAGAAATTGTTATGTGGATAGGGAATATTTCTTCAACAATGGGCTGGTTTTTTGGCCGTTTTGAGGTAGGCAGTTTGCTTACGCGAGATAGGGTAAGGACACAAGCATCCGCTCCGTCCGGTATCTCAAAACGGGCTATGGTTACATCGGGCAGCAATTCAAACACCACAAGCTGGATACGTACCGGTAATGCCATAACCAGTTATGTAAATTTATCTAATAATTCGGCAATATTTGAAGCCGAAGCGCAACAATAGGGAAAATGCCGCGTGAACGACCGGAATCGCTATGATTCCGGTCGTCTATTTTTATGTGGGGATGGTGTTTTATGCGTAAATTCATTAAGTCTATAAAGGGTAAGATAATCCTAGGCATCCTTGCCGCGCTTTTACTTACCGCGGGAACTTACGGCGTTTTGGTCGCCCGTTTCATAAAGCTGAATTTTGATCCTTTATTGAATGAAAAGCTGGTTAGAAATCTTGATGATGATTGGACTACATACAGTTATGTCGATGAGCGGTATAGATATGGTTTAGGCCGGGCACGGCCCCGCTCTTTCAGTACCTGGGCGCAAATGGCTACGCTTACGCATATTGAAAACAATGACGGGCTTCTTACATATATATCCGATATCTATATTTCATTTCAGGCGCATACCTTCGGCAGCATAAATTATACCCGCCGGTACAATCTCAGCTTGACTTATTTGGGGACGGGTACAGAATACCGCCGCTACTCCGGAATGAGAGGGGCGAGGGTGGACGTAAACGGCCAGCTTCTTCCGGATTTTGAGTACCACAGCGACTGGCTTTTTGTATACGAGAATTATTATAACGAAATTATGGCTTTCATTCAAGAACACAAGGAGTTTTACGGGGAGGAGAATTTTAGGTAAGTAACCTATTTTTATGTAGGGATGGTGTTTTATGCGTAAATTCATTAAGTCCGTAAAAGGGAAAATAATCCTAGGCATACTTGCCGCGCTTTTACTTACCGCGGGAACTTACGGCGTTTTGGTCGCCCGTTTCATAAAGCTGAATTTTGATCCTTTATTAAATGAAAAGCTAATTAGAAATCTTGATGATGATTGGACTACATACAGTTATGTCGATGAACGCTATGTATATGGTTTAGGCCGGGCACGGCCCCGCTCTTTCAGTACCTGGGCGCAAATGGCTACGCTTACGCATATTGAAACAAATGACGACGGGCTTGTTGTGTATATATCCGATATCTATATTTCATTTCGGGTGAATACTGCGGGCAGAATAAATTATAACCGCCGATACAATCTCAGCTTGACTTATTTGGGGACGGGTACAGAATACCGCCGCTACTCCGGTATGAAAGGGGCGATGGTGGACGTAAACGGCCAGCTTCTTCCGGATTTTGAGTACCACAGCGACTGGCTTTTTGTATACGAAAATTATTATGACGAAATTATGGCTTTCATTCAAGAACACAAGGAGTTTTACGGGGAGGAGAATTTTAGGTAAGTAACATGGTCTTAACGGCAGGGGCAGTCCTTTTGGGCTGCCCCTGACGCTATGCCTATTTCTTCCTCAAATGCGCTCCCGATACCCCGTCGTCCGCGAACCTGAACAGGGATAAATGCCCCGTGCTGCTGGTACTGCCGGAAGCGTTCGCGATAGTTCCGGTGTGGTTCGACCCGTTTACGATGCGTAAAGCCGTCCCCGCCGCGAAATATCCAACCCTTGTAAGCACGATCTGCCCTGTGGTTCCCAGATTGGACGCGCCGGCAACGGGGGAGGTATGGTTAATCTCGATATAGAAATAATTGTCCGGCGGATTCCCCGCAGCCAACGACAATACGCATGTCAGTGAGTAAAGCCCGGGCATCGTTATCGTGAAGGTTTCGACGCCGTCATAATCTATACCTTCGGCGTAATACTGCTGCGGCGACTCATTCAAAGGCGGGAATCTGACCGCCCCGCCGCTTGGAATGGCTTGGATGCCTATTATATTGGCATTTAAGAAGGGTTGTAAAACAGGCTCCGCTGAACCCGGCGGGCCTTGAATGCCTTGCTCGCCCTGATCACCTTTTTCACCTTGCTGGCCTTCGCAGCCTTGAGGGCCCCGGGGGCCTCTGGGGCCTTGCTCACCCCGGTCGCCTTTTTCGCCGTCGTCGCCCTTCAGGCCCTGAGGGCCTTGCGGGCCTTGAATACCTTGCTGGCCTTGCTCGCCCTGATCGCCTTGTTGGCCCTGGTCGCCCTGACCGCCTTGCGGACCTTGGGGACCCTGCGGACCCTGCGGGCCTTGAGGACCTTGAGGACCTTGAGGACCTTGAGGACCTGGGGGGCCTTGCTCGCCCTGATCGCCTTGCTGGCCCTGATCGCCCTGACCGCCTTGCGGACCTTGGGGACCCTGCGGGCCTTGCGGACCCTGCGGGCCTTGAGAGCCTTGAGGGCCTGGAGGACCCTGCTCGCCTTGATCGCCTTTATCGCCTTGAGGGCCTTGAGGACCCTGCGGACCTTGGGGGCCTTGCTCACCCGGACAGCCTTGAGGCCCTTTGGGGCCTTGTTCGCCGGGACAGCCCTGCGGGCCTTGGGGGCCTTGCTCACCCGGACAGCCTTGAGGCCCTTTGGGGCCTTGCTCGCCGGGACAGCCTTGAGGGCCTTGGGGGCCTTGGTCGCCCTTTTGCCCTTGGTCGCCTTTGGGGCCCTGGTCGCCTTTGGGGCCTTGTTCGCCGGGACAGCCCTGCGGGCCTTGGGGGCCTTGGTCACCCTTTTGCCCTTGGTCGCCTTTGGACCCCTGGTCGCCTTTGGGGCCTTGCTCGCCGGGACGGCCCTGCGGGCCTTGGTCACCCTTTTGCCCTTGGTCGCCTTTGGGGCCCTGGTCACCTTTGGGGCCTTGGTCGCCTTTGGGACCTCGGTCACCCTTGCAGCCCGGCGGCCCTGCCGGACCTTGTTCGCCCGGGCAGCCTTGCGGGCCCATGGGGCCGGGCTCTCCCGGACAGCCTCTCGGCCCGGCGGGGCCGGTTTCGCCCGGACAGCCTCTCGGCCCCGGCGGGCCTTGCGGGCAGGGATCGGTTTTGTGATCACCGTCGCAGTCATGTTTGTGTCTGTGCCCGTGTCTATGGTCTTCTCTGTATTCATCCCTGCATCCGTGCCTATGGTCTTCTCTGTATTCATCCCTGCATCCGTGCCTATGGTCTTCTCTGTAGTCGTCCCAGCAGTCGTCTCTGTAGTCATCTCTGCATCCATGACTGCCCTTTTCTTCATTTCTCCTTTCGTACCACCAAGAAACTTCCCTATTGCGGTCTGACCTATCTGACATTATCTAGCCTCCTATAATACCGCATATGTTTTGATGGTATATAATATGATATTTAACAATTTTTGTGAGCGTACACAGGATATTGGGGCGGCATTAAAAAGGGCAGACACAAGGCCTGCCCATCTCTATCCGCGCGGATATAACAAACCATTTTCCCTAAAAGATACCAAATGTTGACAAATTTCGGAAAACCGCCTATAATAATGCTTGTGTGTCATGTGAAAAGGGACGGTTTGTAGCTTAGCCTCTGTATAGGAGGTGAAGCCATGTCGGTTTTCGAAGCTTTAATGTTTGCAATCGCGTTCGCAACGTTGATTTACTGCATCGCCCGCGATAAGAACAAGAAAAACAAGCGAAGAAAACGGAAATAACCGCGCCCACTTTTGACCAAGGTATGCGCGGTTAATCCGGAATAACTATACTTTCGGCTTTGACTGAGGCAAGCCGGCCGCCTTTTAAAACAGTGATACATACTGAGGGGGTTACCCGCCCTCTCTTTACTTTACCATAATCATACCAAATACATCCGCAGCTGTCAAGCGTCGTTTGCGCTTTACCTATTACCTATTACCTATTATTTATTGCCTATTACCTAATTTTAATTCCCTTAGCGACGACGAAATTTGCCGCGGACATCAGCCCCGCGAGGATAAACACATACTCCGGCCCGAAGTTTACCCATATCATGCCGCACACCGCGGAACCGGCAATGGCGAGGATATGGTCAATGGACATGCCCAGCGACAGCGACGGCGTCACATCCTCCGGGCGCAGGGCGATCTGGCGCATGTAGATGGCGCGGTCCATGCCGAACTGCGCGGTCATGCGGTCTACGATGTTCAGCAGGTAAACCAGCAGCATCGCCGGCCCCGCCAGCGACACGGCCCGCGCGCCGACCCAGCGGCTCAGCAGCCCGTAAGCTATGTAAACCCCGATAAACGCCAGCGCCTCGATCATCATCACCTTGCGCACGCCGTAGCGGTCAATCCAGCGGCCCACGATTGGCACGAAGAAAATGCCGATAAACGCGCCGATTACGGCCAATATGGACATGGAGTCCGCGCGGAAGCCCAGCAGCTCAATCAGCACCCAGGGGCTGTAAACAATCATTATCTGCTTGCGCCCGCCGAAGAAGGCGCAGATTATATAATACCGTATGTATTCTTTCCGGAAAATAAACCTCGCGTTCACCGGCGCGTCTTTTTCCGGAGCGGGATCGACCTTCCGCAATATGCCAAAGAAAACCGCCGCCAGTATGAAACACGCCGCGCTTAATAAAAACACCGCAACCGGAACCCCGAAATCGAAAAAGCCGAACCGGAACCCAAAGAAAATTATCAGCCCGGCAAGCATGGAAAACGCCATGGACATAGAGTTGAACCGGCCCATCATCCGGCCCATGCCGCGGTCTTTAACCAGCGACAGCCCTATGGAATCCCTCACCGGCATGTTCATATGCGTGCCCAGCGAATAGATGAAGATAAAGATCAGCATAACGCCGAACGAGGGCCGCCACAGACCCAGCACGGTCATCCCCGCCGCAGCCAGAAGCATGGCGATTATGGCGGTTTTTACGTTTTTAAGAAACGCCAGCGACGCTATCAAAAGGAGCGAGATAACCCCGGGCATCTCACGCGGGAACTCGATAAAACCGCGGTCTTGCGCCGTTGCGTTGTAAGCCTCCCTGAAATAATTCGACAGGATCGAGTCGCTAAGCCCCATCGCCAGGCCCGTAAAGGCCGAAATTATAAGGAAAACCATGATGCCGTCGATTTTTCTGTTTTTTCCCATTATCTCCCCCCGCGCATTATAGTATATATCTATTTAACCCCCCTGTCAAATTATGTATATAATTATCATGAATTCCCCGTCTGCCTGGGTTAAAATGATAAGGTGTTCAAAAATGCCGCCGGGATGGCAGGGGACTATGTTCGTAGTTCTAATTAAACTAATGATTTACATAGCAGATAAATTTTCCAAAAGAAAATAACCGCCACTCTTTAGCCGGATAACGGTTATTTTCTACCACTTATTTTGGCTAACCGCTTACCGGCAACGCCTTTTTATGTCCTCATTATACCTAACAAAAACTCTCCTGTCAATATATTTCGCTTAAACTCCGCAATTTAATTGACAATAAGTCACCCTTGTAATACAATGATCCACGTGGGACTTGTCCCATAGGCGCTGCCATTAGTACACTCTTTGTGTGCGAAGCGGTAGGCGGTTGGCCCCTCCCTGAAAGGGGGTGAGGCTATGTCTGCATATGATACTATAATCATTATATTTGTAGCTATGACATTCGTCGTAGTTCTAATTAAACTAATGATTTACATAGCAGATAAATTTTCTAAAAGAAAATAACCGCCACTCTTTAGCCAGATAACGGTTATTTTCAATCGTATTATTGGCTAACCGCTTACCGGCAACGCCTTTTTATATCTTTATTATACCCGGCAAAAGCGATGCTGTCAAGATATTTAACTATGGAAATAGCGCAAAAAAAACCAGGGGCTTTCAAAATCCGCCCTGTAGATGCGGGCTTCCGAGCTTATGCCTTCGCCAAGGTAAGCGTTTCCCTCAATATCTATCAATAACATCCCGGCCAGCCCCGAAATAACGGCATAACGCCCGATATGGCGGTCATAAGCCATATTTTCGATATCCCGCGCTATACGTTCAAGGGTTCGCGATACAAATTCATCTTCCGCGCTCATTTGGGAGAAAATCTCCATGAATTCCGTTCCGATGGCTTCACGCAGGATTTCCAGTGCCAGAAAACATTTTATCCTCAAGGATTCTATATCGGCTTCCCATTCCCCGGTAAAATCATCCACCCATATGACGGGATTACGTGCCATATCCGTATCGTACCCGGCCGCGGATCCGAAAACCTCCGCCAGCCCGCGGACAGGCACATACCAACGTCCGTTTATTTTTTCAGGCGCCGCAAGCAAATCAGCTTCCTCAAATACTCCGCCTCTGTTCACAGACGCTACCGCTGACCCGTCAGGTATAAAAACCGTGATATTATTGCCTGTCAAAGCAATCCCTCCGCAGGCGCTTTCCGCATCGGCAACGCCAAAAACCGGCCCGGCGGCGCAGAGAGGCATTAAAGCGCGCCCATCGCGAATTTCGGGTATAAACAGCATAAATTCGCCGTTTGCCATAAATAACGCCTGGCCCTCCATTGCCTCAACCGTCCCCAAAGGGAACGAGTAGGCGTTAACGGCCGGTTCCCAATCCCAACCATAAACGCCGCTTTCATCAATAAACCCTATCTGTTTCATATCGTACACCGGGCCGCCGTAAACCGTAACGGGGATTAATAAAATGAACACGGTCACTAAAAATGATTTTAAGAATTTCATCATTTTACACTTCCTATTTTATCCTTATAATAATAAAATATGTTTTCCAAAAGAAAATAACCGCCTCTATTCTTTAGCCAGATAATAGGCGGTTATTTTCTACCAAATTAATTCAGGCTAACCGCTTACCGGCAGCGCCTTTTATGTTCTAATTATACTCAGCGAAAACGCTGCTGTCAAGATATTTCCGTACCGGCCCCGCAAAATGATTGACAATAAATCGCTCCTGTATTACAATACACGTGGGACTTGTCCCATAGGCGTTGCCAAAAGCATACTTTATGTATGCGACAGCGGTAGGCGGTTAGCCGCTCCCTGAAGGGGGGTGAGGCTATGTCTGCATATGATACAATAATCATTATATTTGTGGCTATGACATTCGTCGTAGTTCTAATTAAACTAATGATTTACATAGCAGATAAATTTTCCAAAAGAAAATAACCGCCAATCCTTTGCCTGATAGCGGTTATTTTCTTCCAATATCAGGCTAACCGCTTACCGGCAGCGCCTTTTATGTTCTAATTATACTCAGCAAAAACGCTGCTGTCAAGATATTTCCGTACCGGCCCCGTAAAGTGATTGACAATAAATCGTTCCTGTACTACAATACACGCGGGATTTGTCCCATAGGCGTTGCTAAAAGCATACTTTATCGTAGTTCTAATTAAACTAATAATTTACATAGCAGATATGTTTTCCAAAAGAAAATAACCGCCCATCTCTAGCCAGATAACGGTTATTTTCTACCAATTAATATCAGGCTAACCGCTTACCGGCAGCGCCTTTTTCTATTCCTATTATACCTGAGGAAAAACATCCTGTCAAGGTATTTAAGCGGATTGCTCCGCCTACGCGAGCCTCTCCTCCAGAATCCTCAGATAATCATACTCCGCAAGGATCTCGCCGCTCATTACGCGCTCCCAGTACGCCGGGTCGTATTGGAAGCCCAGACGGTGGCACTTTGTGACCAGCACGCCCGCGAAAATGGCGTTGCGCATGCGGTTCCACTCGGCCTCGTTGTTGACGTAGAACAAAGGGCAGCTCTTGCCCGTTACGCAGTAATGGCGGAATACCTGCGAAAACGGGTCTAAATTATGGCGGATGCAGATGTCCGCCGTTAAACCGATCAGAGCGCGGTATGTAACGGACGAAAACCGGCCGTCCGGCTTGGGATGGCATGTTTCGATGCCCAAAAGCCGGGAATTGTTCGTCCTCGCCATCTCGTTCCAGCTCGCGCCGAAGCTGCGCCCGGCATGAGCGGCGCGCTCGTTTTCCGGCACACAGCGCAGTATCTCGCCCTGCAAGCCCACGATGTAATGCGCGCTTACCCTGTTGCCCGCGCTTCCATTCTCAAAGTAGTTACGGTTTGCCATTGCGCTGGAACCGGCGTTGCCCACGAAATGGATCACAACGCCCTGCGGGTCAAGCCTGGCGCCGCCTCTGCCCCTCTCGGCTCCCGGCGTCAATAACGCGTCCTTAATATTAATCTCCATTTTTATCTCCCTTTTCCTCAATTTTATTCCTTACCAGATGTATGAATTTACTCAGGAACGGTACCTCTATGCCCAGCTCGCCAAGGTTTTCCAGTATCGAGATCCCCTCGGTGGACAGCAGGTAACACACCGACAGCATACCGAAGAATGCCGGTAATTCAACACCAAGCCCGATATGAACCGCAACTTCGGCCACCAGGTAATCAATGCCGAAGGCGACGCCTATCAAAACAAAGTAGCACAGCTTTTTAATGAACCCCCAGAAAGCGTCGCGGCTGTTGAGGCTGCGCTGTTTGCACGCGGCTATTATACCCGTTATATAATCGCCCGCCTCGAATGCTATGAGTAATAGAACAAGTGCTTGCCCAAGCCCTTCCGCGTAGTGCGCGGTCAACGCGCCAAGCGCCGAAGCCCCCGCCTTTATGCCGTTTTCGTAGTATTTCATAGCTCAATCCATCCCGAAACGGTTTCGGCGTACATGCTTGTATTATACTCAATGTATCCGTCCTGTTCAATAATGTTTTCCGTAAAAGCGGACAGCTTCTGCCCGTAATCGGTTATAAGCGGGTGATCCGCGTAAAAACGCGCCCCGGCCTTGCATCGCATCATCCTGAAACGCGGCGGCGGCGGGGTAAAACACGTAATCGAACCGGTGCTTCCATGTACCGTCCCGAAATAGAAAATTCGGTTGTTATATAACACGCCGCGCGTTGTGGCCACCGCACCCGGCGCGGGCATTATCCGCCCGAATTCCCATTTATCCGTATCCGCGCGGTAAATCATGCTCGTTCTGCTGGGCGCGGTGCCTGCCCCGTTAATAAAATATTTTCCGGGGGCTATGTTGAACGCCGCCCTTGCCGAGACCGTCATCAGCGCCCTACCCAGCCTGTTCCACGTATTTTCCGCCGGAGCGTACGTCAAAACCGTGTCTGCGGCCGTATCCGCGCCAATAAAGTAAATCAGCCCGTTATAGACAAAAGCCGTTTGCGACGCCCGCCCCATTATCACAGGCGACTCTGACGACATACTCCAGGAATCATTTTCAATGTCGTAAATACGTATATTCCGCTGCATAACCAAGCCGCCCATCACGTAAATACGCCCGTTTAAAAGGACACTTACGGTGTTGGACATATCCCAGCCGGACGGGGCATCGGCACCCGCGCTGTAGGTACCGCTTACCGTATCAAAAATTCTGATTGTACGCTGAGCGGCACTTTCGCCTCCGCCGAATATGTAGAATTTATCTTCGTCGCAAATTACGCTGCAATTTCCGCAATTCGTCGGCGTTGGCGGCCCGACGCTTAGTTCATGCGTTTCAAGGTCAAATATCAGTAAAATGTTTTGCGCGTTTAAAGTTCCGCAGCCGAAAATGTAAGCCTTTCCGTCATGCAGCCCCACTGCCGCCCCGTTCATCGGTATCGGCGCGTCCGGAAATATCCGCCAGCCGTGGTAAATTGAGGCCATGTTTGTTTGAAAGCTCTGAAACCCTGATTTTTCGGGCTCTGTGCCCTCCAAGGCCTCAGCCACGAATTGGCGCATAACGGTTTGCGTCACAAACTGCTCCGTGTCCAGAGATTTTTGCAAGGCCTCAAAGTTCTCCTTTATTTCCAAGCCTTCCAAATAAATCGTATTTATTTGCGCGACATGCTCATTTCCTTCAAGCACCTTGCCCTCAAGCAAATCAAGCTTTTCCTGAGCTTCGGATATCGCGCTTTCCACGGCTGCGTCAAGCCGCTTCAAGCCGTTTTCCGCCGCTTCAAGCATCACTTTCAGCTTTCCGCCGTCCGATTCGGTTGTCTCCAGAATTTCCTTCGCGTTTTGTATAACCGAATTTAATTCGGTGGTTATTTTTTCCATTTCCTCGGTTTCCAGCCCGAATGCCTCAAATACCTCCTCCAGCTCCGCAATACGCGCGTCAACTCCTTCAACCGCCGCGTCTACAGCCTTTGTGCCGTTTGCCGCCGCGGCAACCCTGTCGGCCAGCAATTTGCGCAATCCCTCGATTTCGTCGTAGTAAAAGCGCCTGCTGTCCGATGAAAACCGTGCCAGCGTCGGCGTTACGGCAAAGTTAAAGTAATTCGTCGCCAAATTTCCGTCCGGCTCGAACGCCATGTCCAGCTGGCCCGTCACTGTTCCGTACCGGGCAAATGCCTCCGGCGGCGGGACGCATACGATTCCATCATCCTTTATCTGGCAATCGCAAGCCGCTACGGCATTGTTTTTATAGCTGAACGCGGCCCTGACGGCGGAAAACCGCCCATAATCCAGTTCCCTGGAGCCGTCAAAAACCCTAAACCGAAAAACAACCGAATCCACATTTCCCTGATTAACCGAAATATTCGGTAACCGAATTTCTGAATCCCGCAGGTCCAATTCATATGTTCTTTCTATCAAATGTACCCCTCCTGTTTTAATATATTTCTCAATTTACCTCCACCCGCCCATTATCACGCCGTTTACGATAATAACCCTGTCACCGGCGGCGGGAACATAGGACTTTAGGAATTTGTAAGCTTTCTGTGAATTACCCGTCTCCCCGGCAAAGCGCAGAAACGGCTGTCCGGAAACGACGGAGGCCACAGTGGCATATTGCACATCGATCCCCGTATTCCTTTGTCCATTATTGAGCATTTTGCCATATTGCATATCCGATGTCACAGCCGGATCACTCTCCTCGCCTCATGCGTCATCATTCCGCCGTTCCGTAAATCCATTTCCCACGCTGTTTCCACAAATTTTGCCGGCGTATCAAGCACTTCAGGTATATTGAGGAACAACGTTCCGAAGCAGCCATGCCCGGGCATCACAGGCGTTTTAAAATGCAGCCTTGACCCTGCGATGCTTTTTTCAATGGCTGACCTCTTGGTGAATATGTCCAATGTTTCCTGGTCATTAATATTGTTCAATTGTTCATAATCTACAATATTTCGCCCCCTGCGTACAGTAGACAATGGGTTCTGCGGATTGCTGTTAATATAAGTGGATGATATCTCTTCCCTGTTAACATTCAGCGCCACACGCGTGAATATGTTAGCGCGTCCCGTAAATTCAGCGTTTTCTGTGAAGCTTGGGTACAGAACGCTGCCCGTCAAGCTCGAATAACTCAAATCCACCTTTCTCTCCGCCGGGTCAATATACGAAAAACTGCACAAAACCCCCGTTTCGTCGGCAAAAATAGGCGTATAGTTCATCTGCCTCAGGATTTCGTTTACGACATCACGTTTTTTCATACCCGTAGGATACTCCGCATCATCGGCAAATACTTTATTAGACGCAGCAATTTTACTAAATAATATGCCTGATGATGCCAATATCCGTTCAACAGTACCAATATAAGGGCTTCCGCGGGATATGTAAAATCTATTCGTGAACCTGTCCTCCTCAAGGATAACTGTTTTGTCATAAGCCCCTATTATCAAGCTTTTCGACGCTCCAACAATCCTGTATCTGGGGCTTGACAGCAAAAACACGCCCAGCGGCCACTCAACCGTCCCTCCCTTTGGCATATGAAGCACAAACCAGGGCCTCAGCTTGTCCGACAAAAAGTCGATCTTCTGGCGCCATTCCGCTGACAGTTCGAAAACAGCGGAGCGCATAACGGCGCGGTTTTCCCCATAACTCACGCGTCCTGATTTGCATTCAACCTCTCCGATCTTCATCTCATTTCTGTTCAACAACTCAAAACGGAACGAAACTTTTCGGGTGCCGCGTTTCATATGCAATTCGTTCATTATTTCATGTTTTGAGTATCCTTTTTTGTTAATTATGCTATTCACCGCCCTCTATCAATTTGTTTCAGTCTCAACAAACACGAAGTTAACGATAACATATCCGGGTTCAGCCGCAACCGACCGAACTTTACCCGAAATAATACCGAACGCCGAACCGAATCTCCTGTCGCATAAACATAAAATTCCGTCGCTTAACGCGAATTCGGTTAACATTTCATAATCCAGCATATTGCACAAATATGACAGAAATAATACCCTGGATTCACAGCTTCCAATTTCTGTAACCGGCCTTTTCCTGCCTATTAACTTAGTCAGCACCTTGTCCCTGGATACCTCAGCCGCTTTCGGTTCCTCACCCGGCGCAAGCATCGTCAGCGCAATTAATTTTTCCGGCCTATCCTTTATAAAAATGATTGTTTCATTGAAATCAACCAAAGCGTCAGCCTTATCCGATTCCGAATATCCATTCCCTTCATTTTCAATAAGCCGCGTAAAATACGTATATTTTATTCCGGGTGATGCCGTGAAATCCGTATAAACACATTCTATAAACCTGTCAAATTGTTTATAATGCTTGTCCAGCATTATTTGTTCAATTTGTATATATTCATCAGTACCTGCATTTGACCTGAATACTTCCAACTTATAGAATTCGGTTTTTAAATCATACATAATTCGGTTAATCAGCTTAATACCGATTCGGTTGTTATCAACAATATTAAGCTTTATATCCGGCACAAATTTACCCGAGACCGAAAACGCCAGCGCAGCCCATCCGGAATATAATCCGTATTCATTTCTTATACGCATTTTAACCGAATAATTACCATCGGGAAACAGAATTTCGGTTTTATAGGTAAAGCTGCCGTCGAAAGCGACATCACCGGTTTCGCTCCAAACATCACCGTTTGCGTTATAAAACATCATTTCCCAGCTCATAGCATTTACAGCCGAAAACGTTACAACCGGGCGGTTTATGCTGCTGACAGCAACGATTACGGGGGTTTGCGGCGTACCAATCACCCAAAAAGCCGCCACATCGCTCCAAGGCCCCAAATCGCCCAACTGCCCCGTAGCGCGTACCTGCCATTCAACCGTACTCTGTCCGGTTATGGATTCGGTTAAAAGGCTTGTAACGCCGTTCGTAATTCGGTTAACCCAATTTCCGCCTGAAATCCTATATCTCACATCAAACCGCGAAGCGCGTAAATCGTACTGTGAGTTATACCTCCATTCAAGCAAAGCTCCCGAAGCGGCTTCCACAGCGACATTCACCGGATACACCAACAGCGGAGCAAGCGGCGGGGTCGATGCCAAAACGAAGCTTGCAATCTCCGAAAACTCCGACGTTCCAAGGTTACTAACCGTTTGCACGCGCCAAGTAACCGAATTTCCGCTGGCAAAAGAACCGGGCGCAAACATATGGCTGTTATTAATATTCGGTAGGTTGAGCTGCTGCCAATTACCCGAATTTACCCTATATTGCAATACACTTCGTTGTTGCTCGTCCCTCGGAGCGCTTGAATTTCGGTTAAATCGCCAACTCAACTGAATTTCCGAATTCGGGTGTCGGTTTACGCCTCCATTCGGTTGCAATGTATCCGGCGTTCTTGGCTCAAAAGTCTGATAACCAACCCGAAGCTCACAAAGCGAATAGTTGCAATGCAAAAACCCATTACTGGTGTTACTTGGGTAAAAGCCTATACTATAAGCGATATTGCTTGGAAAATGCGTAAACAGCTCCGCTTCCCTTACTACATCAATATTAATGTATTGCGCGGAGCCCGTCATGCCCGTGCGCGTAAATTCGGTTGACACTCGGTAATCATTAACCGAATTAAACACAAACCCGCCGACTTCAAGACGCCCTGTACCGTTCAGCAGCGTTTGCGTCTCGAAACGCAGGCGTAGCATCATACTTGTAATTCTCGCGCCGCTTAAATCCGGCTGCTGGAAAATCAATCCGCCCGTATTGAACACGCCGCCCGTATGACCAATCCGCGTGGATTGCCCGCTTACAATGGGTATTATATTATTACTGCTATTAACCAAAAGGCCGTTCACCGGCTTCAAAACCACATCATGCTGAGCTATTTACTCCACTCCCCTTATCACAAGGCTTGTGTGCGCTGGATCCTCATTAGCACTTTCCATCAGCCATTCACGCAACGTCAAAAGCTGGATTTCATCAAATTCTTTAAGTATTTTCAAAACCTCCGCGACCTCCTCCAGCTCATCTAAATAGTATTCTAATCTTGTACATAACGCATATATTTCCTCGTTATTTTTGTACACATTTACCTCCCATTTAATATTCGGATTCTTCGTTACCAAAAAAATAAATCTGAAAAGGCGGTTTCGTTTTATCAAAAAACTCACCCGAATGCGGGATAAACCGAATTTTTATTCCATTTTCGGTTTCTTGCCTAGCGTCGAAGCTTATACCGCCGACATTTACCGCATTCCGCAGCTCTATCGCGATAAGCCCCCCATTGCTCAAATCACCTATCCATACGAGATTCTCAACATATTGATTTAAAAGTATCTTCCGTATGTCCAGCACCGCCATATTCAATTCCTGACTATCTATAACCGAATTCGGTAAGAAGCGTGTTAATATATCCGGCGCAAACTCCGCCAATGTTGCGGAAAGTTCAATATCCCATCCCCGAATCACTGTTGAGTTAACCGAACCAAATAACTCGCCATCCTCCCTATACCTACGAAAGACAGGCTGGGAGCGGAATACAAAGCCGTCCCTTGTCGCGCCTAAGAAATTTTCACCGTCCGACAGCAATTCGTTTATTCTTTCCTTAACATCCGCAACTCTCTTCAGATCCCGCAAATTAAAATCCGAAAAAAGTAGTCCGGCGTTGATTTGCAGCCTTTTATGCGTTTCCTTACTTGTAAATTTCAGCATTTTTTCTCCTTATCCCGATTCGTCCGTATAACAGCTCAAGGTATAGTAAAATATCCGGTCCTTTGACAAGTTATCTGAATTCGGTTCCGCCTCGGTAAATTGTCTTGTCCTACCCAACCGAATATAACCGAATCCATTTGGCAGTTTTATCATTACCCCTTCCGCTGGAAACGCTCGCGTAATCTGCGCAATTAAATCATTAATGATTGTAAAATCCTCCGAAAAGGTATAAATTACGGCCTTTTCACTGCTCTTACCAAATATCTGGCACGACGAAATCGTATATGTAATATAAGGTTTTTTAATGCCTTTAGGCACGTAATTCTGTACAAAAGCCGGAATCCCGAATCCATTCCAAAATTCATGTAATGCATTCGCAGCAGCGCAAAAAACCGAATTTATATTACTCATCACCATCACCGCCTCCCGGCATTTCAGTTTTTATTACTCCGCACATTTGTAGCTTCAAGCCTGATATATCAGGCGTCACGCGCGATTCAGGATTCGTCAGAATCCTGTATGTAGAGCCATCCCCAAGCCTTTTCACAAAATCGTCGAATACCGGAATTTCATAATCCATGCCTCTTTGTATGTACAACGAGTATCTTTCCGCTACATCCACTATTTGACCAACCGAATTTGTTCCATTGCCGCTTACTTCTTTTTCCCTCGACAATGTGATAGCCGCCCGAAATATCGGCCCTTTTTCCCACGATACCCTGATTACGCCGTCAACCGATTTTTCAATAACCCTTGAATATAACCGAAAATCCTCGGTAAAATCTGCTAAAGCCAACCTATCCCTCCTATCTCAAGTGAAGGGGCTTTTTACAGCCCCCTCAGACAATCAAAACACGTGCAACAGCGGATCAGACATCTTCCGGTATCTATTCAGACTTTTGGCAAACTCCGTTTCCCAGCTGCCTCTGCCCTTTTCAACCGTATAACGGTATTCACCGAATTGCTCCGATAATATATTTCCTTTCGGTGATCTCTTACCGAATTCTTCAATTTCGGTTACCAACTCCAAAAAATCTATGGGAATATTCAACCGAAAAGCTGATGTATAAATTCGGTTAACTGTTTTATTGAGCGTAAAATATGATTCTTCATCACTTTTATAATCTTTGTGCAATATGTACACCGAATTTCTATCAACACCTGCAAGGTAAACATAATCACCCGACTGAAAATCTTCCGATAATTTAATCTTTCCGTCCTTCACCACAATTTCACCGTTAACACAGTAACCATCCCAAAACATGTTCCGTACTTCGCGCATAATCGTCAAAAGCATCAATTTGCCTCCTTTTCACTGTTTAAAAAGGTGTTTATTGTATAGTATGCTTAATTTCGATCATACCAATGTTCTTATTCTCATGCACGCGGTTCCAGTTTACGGGATTACGAAGTTCCGCATTTGAAGGTGATTCACCAGAAACAACCGCTCCGGTAAACGCAATTCCAAGCGGATGCATGATTAAGGCTTTACGTGTAATGAGGTAATCTTCGCTCAATAACGCGCTTCTGCTCACTTCAACCGGTGTCATATCCACAGGCGTTCCGTCGCCGCGTCCAATAGCCCCTTCTGCCAGAAGATATGTAGAGAATACTTTCCCCGCTTCGTCATATTGCACAGAATCATCCACAATTACATCATACCCAAGATACTCAGCAATCCTCGCTCCTGTAGACGGCCGCATAAACGTGATCAAATCCTGCTTCTGCAAGCTCGTATACACCGCGCTGTGCATCACAATCGCGTGTAATTGACCGAATACGTCACCGAGTAGCTGCTTTGCGTCAAGCACCATTTCCGCGTTAAGCGCCCCCGGATTAGCCGCGCCGAACACATGCCCGGACATCCCAGGAGACGCGAAAGCCCCTGCCAGTGAGGATACCAGCACTTTCTGCTCATCGCGTACCCAATATTCCGCAACCATTTCCGCAATCGCCGCAAGCGCGCTGTCTCCCGCTATCGCGGACGCCAATTCCCTAATACTCCATGCCGCGGCGCGGAAATTAATTGCCGCCACATCGGCCCGAGCCGTCACAGGCGTTGGGTTTAAGGCTCCCGTCATGCTTAAAACCTCACTGTCAACCGAAATTCGGTTCCAATAAGGCATATTTACGGTACGCCCTCCCCTACTGGCCAAATTCGCCAGAGCCTCTGAATTCACTACCGCTCCCGACCTTATCAAAGGCGATTTTTCCGCCACTTTCTCACGCACATAAGCCGCAAATACCGTGGGTTCAATTATTTCATTGATTTTATTAATGATATATACTCCTCCAATATTTTTATTTAACCGAATTCGGTTAAAGCTTTACACCGGCTCTCAAAGCCATCTCGGTGGCTGAAACGGGATTTTCCCTATAAATCCGGGTTTGCTCATCCAAATTCGGTTTATCCCTGCTCCAGGGATTATTATTCGGTTTTGTAATTGCCGGCCTCAATGCTACTTCGGCCTTTTCAAACATCACATTACCGAAAGCGTACGGATATTCGGTTTTGAGTGATTTTATTTTTTCGGTTAAAAGCTTTTCGGTTACGTTGTAATCATAACCGAATTCTTTATCATCAAAGCACAGCTCTTTTTTCAACAGCTTAATAAAATGCGGATTAGCCCCGCCAGCCTCAAGCGCCTTTGACATTTCTAAATCCCGCCGTTCCAACGTTTCGGCTTCTTCCCTAACCTTATCCATCTCCTCAAATTCCGTTATCCTGTTTGCGGCGGTGGAAAACTCTTCCCTGACGGCTGCGAAATCCTCATTCAACGCACATAACTCGGCAAGCTTCTCCTTGTAGAGTTCCTTACGTACAAATCCATCGGATATCAACTTCGCAATAGCCTGGGAAACCGCTCCCATAGCCGGTTCCTCAACTTCTTTACCCAATATGCTTTTAATGTTTTCAATTACTGCGGATCCCATAGTACCTCCTGTTTTTAAAGTCAACCGAATTTTCGGTTAATCTCAAAATCTCATCGATCCTGGATTCGGGTATCAACGGATTTAGTTCCAATGCGGTACGCTGATCTATATCCGCGCGCATCTTGTAGATATTGCTTATGGTTTCCGCATCGTTAATCAGTGACCTGCGCCTAAACGTTATATTAACGGGCTTTTTGAGATTCAAAAATTTTAAGATCCCGGCGACGAAGCTCTCAGCCTGCCACTCGAACATATCGGCCTTCAAATCCAATTCGGTCATAGCCGCCTTAATCGCGACATTTGTCAGCCCGCCGCCGCTCAGTTCCTCGGTGTCAAGCGTTTGCGTCTCCTTGTACATTTGTCTCTCAAGAAGCCTCAAAGCCTCACTGCGCGCGGCATACGGGACATCGATGGTCTTTATCTGCGCGCCCGAATCCCCATCCGTATAAATCGTCCGGTACTCCTCAATTTCCTCAATCAATTGCCTAAGATTCGCTCCGCCGTAGTTTTGTACGACATAGTAAATATCATTCGCACGATCCAGATTATCCCCAAAATCCGACATTATCCGGTCATACAGATCAATATCGTTCTTTAGCCCGCAACTCAGATAACTCTCCTGATTGTCGTTCCCATATAGGGCAATAACCGGTAAAACCGAATATTGATCCACCGAAATTTCGGTTATTTCATCACCGGATTTTATAACTTTTCGGTAGTATGGCCGTTTCTCAGCCTCCAACCGAATTTCATCATTGTTTATCCGATAAACCGAAATTCCATCTATCTCAAAAACCTCAACAAACATAGGCTTTTTCGCGTCAGCCTGGTAAAACCGCATTCCAATCTTAACTTCTGACGTACGCTCATCGTTTAATCCAAAGAATTCGGTTGCATACATCGGAATAACCGAATCACCGGTCCAGAATCCCCAGCAGCACCCGTCAATCAGCGCATGCCTGCCAATCCGCTGTAATGAAACGTCGAAATCCGCGCCCAGCCTCTCTTTTACGTCAGCGGGCAAACTTGCCCCATTCCCAAGCAAGTACATGCAAAGCTGATTCACGCTTTTGGCAAAAAACCCGCAGCATTTTCGGTTAGCCGGCTTTGTAACCCTTTTATTCGTTTTATTCGAGTCTCCTATAGTCAAAACCTTCGCTCTTTTACTCATAATTTCGGTATTTTTTCGGTTGTAATATGCGCGCGCGATTATCGCGTGTCTAAACATTTCCGAATTTTTATAATCAGTCACCGAATTTTTAATAAAGTTCAGCTTCGCGGTTTCACCTTCGGCGCAAGCTTCAAGCCAGTCCTGGTATGTATTAATAAAATCCCTCCTACTTAAATAATTCTCATAGTTCTAACAAAGTACCTCAAGGCGTCACAGGCATGGTCATTTTCCTTTTTAGGCTTTTCCGTACTCTCATTGCCATCCCATGCATATTGCACAATTTCATTCAGCAGACGTCTACACTTTATGTGTATTTTAACCTGTCCCAAACTTAACGCAGAAGCCGTATTTCTTATACCCGCAATAATCTCATTGTCGGCCCTTTTTACTGCATATTCGCCCTTTTTCCGTATTAATTGTATAAAAGAGGCCGCCGACGGATCAATAATAATACAGTCTATACCGCAATTGTTTCTTTTGGTCAATTTGCATAATTTGTCATAATACTCCTCGTCTGTACACGCCATCCCCGATTCGCGCCCGCTATGATAAAATTCGTCTATCGCAACCCATTTTCCATCTTTACAACCGAATAATAACATAACAGTTGCGTTCTGTATTCCGTAATCAACCGAAATTACATATCGTTCGTACTTTTCATCAATTCGGTCAATAATATTTTCTTTACCGAATTTCGGGTAAACCATGCCATCCGCCGCTGTCCATCTGCCCTCAATATATCTGCCGTAATACACCGTGCCCTCATATTCTTTTTTCAATTCCGCCACAAAGCCGCTGTTAAGATACGGATTGTCATCAATATGAAAATATTGCACAAAAGCAGCCGATTTATCCAAAAAACCTTTCAACCAATGCCCCGGCCCCTCAGGATTACAGGTGCCGTCGAAACGGCTGTATGGCTTATCCAGCCTGGATTTCAGCAATTCAAATACCTCTCTGCCCCACTCCGCGACTTCGTCTCCATACACATATTTAAAGCTTGCCCCACGCAATTTTGCCATCTGTGCGTTCTTTTCAGCGCCAATAACGTACACTGTCTCATTAAACAACTTGCACATATTCCATCCATCAACTTTATGCACCATTTCTTCTCCATAGACTTCCCGCATTGGCGCTAAAATGTTGCGTTCAATGCTCCCCACGGTGACGCCCATAATGCAGGTAAGTCCCGGAAGTCCTGTTCTTATGCGAATCTGTTTAGGAATAACATGCCTGATATCAACAAATGTCTTCCCGCTGCGCGTAGCGCCCACCTTAAAATTCCATCTCTTATCGGCATCCCGTATGTACGAAAGCTGTTTTTCCGTAAGCTTCCCAACCCCATCAATCTGTTTCATTGTGCACTTTTTCCTGTACAATATCACCAAATCCACCGGCATCTGCCGTCAAAGCCGCTGCTTCCTCATCCATTTTAAGAATACCGTCAAGCACTTCAAGCGCTTGATACATTGATTTTTCAGCTCTTTCCCGCTCCAGCCTCTCCAGCAAATACGCCGACATCGGTTTGCTTAATTTTCCAGTAATACCGCCTTTCTCCAAATTTACCTCTTTTTGGTTTTGTAACTTTTCCACTGCCTTTTTAACGCCTATATGCTCCTCCGCAAGCTCAAGCAGCTCCCCGTAATCCCAACCATTTTTTAAACAACATTCCTTCAAAATCGGCAATCCATCGCGGTTTTCCAATATATAATCCTCAATCCGCTTAATAATTTCCCTAATCTTTTTAACTCCCGCTATCTCAAAACACCCGCCAACATATTTTTTATATTTATATCTTAACACAGACCGAATGTATGTTTTTGGGCAAATTTTAACAGCCTTTAAACCCGCTCCCAGTGCAGCATCCAGAAATTCGGGTAACTATAATTTACCCGAATAATCATAAAATTTCTTTGCAGCCGCCGACCTCTCCGTATTAACCTCCTCCCCTATCCTTTCCCAGCTCAAGCCGTTTATCACACGCAAACGCGCTATCAACCGCATTTCCGTGTCCCCAATCTTGCCAATGGCCTTCTCAAGTTTCAGCCTTTCGCGCATAATTTTGTGCATATTCAACAACATCGCTTCTTCCAGCTCCTCCAATAGTATCATATAATCCATATACCGGTCCCTTTTATCCCACTTGCCCCCCGCACAGTTTGACAGCCATGAACCCCAGATATATATAGCTTTCTCGCGTATTTCACGCATCTCGTTCTTTAACCTCCGAGCCTCGTTCAATAACAGCGAAAGCCTCTTCCCGTCATAATCGTGATTATTGTATTTTGCGCTTTTTTTTCCTTTGTTCAATTTGTACACCTCCAAGCCGCGCAATTTTAATTTATTACGTAACCGCAAGGTACTCATTCGCCTTTTCCTCAATAAGCCGGCCAATCTTCTCATAATCATAATCATGACTTTCAAATTGCGGAAATTTGCTGTTCCATGTGCTGACACGCATATTTTTTCCAACACTTATGTACTTTTTGCCATTCTTAACGCCATTTTCCATCCAATCTTTAAGCACTGTGCATATATATGCCAAATTAAACTTGTTGTAATCCATCGAAGTATCTATAGCCAATTTAATTGTTTCCGCGGGAAACACGTCCAGCCATTTAGTCAGCACCACGCACATTCTCTCCCTGGTTACGCAATCAACCGAATTCGGTAACAAGCCATTAATTTCCGCGGCGCGTGAATTCGTTTTCGTTGTCGCCGTCCCGGCCTTCTTCGAAGAAGAAGACGATTTACTTTCATTTACTTTACTTTTCTTTACTTTACTTTGTGTACTTCCGGTACCTTTTTCATCATTTCCGGTACCGGAAATTCGGTTTCCGGCACTGGAAATTGTTTCATAATGCACCTTTTTTTGAATAGATTTCGGAACAATTTTTATGTTGTCAACCGAAATCACTACATATTCCTCAATTAAACATACCAAATCCCTCTTAGCACAAATTCGCAGAAACCGCTCCTGTATGCCCCTTGAGGTTAATATTCCATGCTCCTCATATACACTTTTGTCAAACAGCTCTTTCTCCATGCAGTATTTCACAACTTTCGCAACAAAATCACCTTTACAGCCCCCGCCGATTCTTTCCGCCAAAATAAACGCGTCCTCATCACCGAATTCAAGGTAATACCCTTCTCCCCCATAAATATCACACAACAGCGCCAAATAAACACTTATAGCCTCAAACCCGAATTTATTTTTCAGCAGCATAATTTTTTTATCGCGGAAAATTTTAATATCCAACGGAAAATAATCCGCTCCCGTTTTTAATCCGCGCGCCATTATGCCACCACCATATGATTTCCAATAAAATTCCATATGTAGTTTTCAACACATTCCATACAAACGCTTTCTCCCTCAAAAATATAATACACTTCCTGTGACCCCCCATAAATCAACCTTCCGCATTCACAAACCGTCAGATAAGCCTGCATTTCTTTCTTTTTAACCTCACCAAATTTAATACATTCTGTCAATTCCGGATGCTGCATTTTTATCTCCCCTCTTAGTATTCGGTTGATTAACCGATTTCGGTTATATTATATTAAATATAACCGAAATTGTCAATAATAAATAATCACTAAAAACCCTTGTATTTTTTAGACGAATATGTTAAACTTAAATCGGCGAAATTCAGTCATAACTATTAAGGAGACCGAATTTATGAGCACTGGCGGGCGTCTGCGTACCGAGCGCAAGAAACTTAAAATCACACAGGGCGAAATGGCCAAACGCATAGGGGTCAGCCTCTCAACCATCTCCGACATCGAACGCGGCAAAATAAAAAGCGTCACCCCGCGTCTGGCAAATTTACTGCACGAAGCTTACGGGATCGACCCGCATTGGCTTATGTACGGCAATGCCGCCCAATTCACGCCCCTAACCGAATCGATCAAAACCGTGTTTATTCCCTCAACCGAATATTCGTCCTTACCGGACAGAATTACCTTATCCCCGATAGAAACCGAAATTATATTACTCTACCTTACGCTGGACAAAGAAACACGCCAACAGGTTTTAACCGAATTCGCATACAGCATAGCGAAAAACAAAGACATACCAAAGCCTGTCATAACAGCCTTTAACGGCCCCGCAAAACATTCCCGTCCAACCGAACATGACACCGAATTTGCATCCGATATTTTACCCGTCATATCCAGCCGGCAGTATTTTGACCAATCCGGATTAAACGTATCCTTAACCGAAAATGAAGTGCTTGAAACCGAAAAAGCAATATCAAAACGCTCAAAAGGACAGAAAAAAAAGGCATAACTCTAAGGGCACGAATAAGCCCTTTGTTATCTACATCATTTAATCTTCGATAAAACTAGGCAAACTACCAGCGGCTCCGCGCCAACCGGCACATACAGCATCCTTTCCAACCCGTCGTATGTAAAAAAACCGCACTCATAATATTCCAGCCTCACTTTCTTTTTTTTCAACATAAACTCAAATAAAAATATGACTGCCATCGCTCTCCTCCCGTCAGGTTGCGAAAATACCGGAAAAGGGCTTATTCAGTCATATTATAGTACATCGCGTTAACTACCGACACTGACTTCATGTATTAACGCGAATTATTTAATTACCCATCGATTCGGTTGCAACCGAAAGCATCAGCTTAATCCGGTTCAACTGATTAACCTCGCTTGCGCCGGGATCATAGTCAACTGCGACTACATTTGTTCCCGGCCAAAGCCTCCTTAATTCTTTAATTATTCCCTTTCCAGTCACGTGGTTCGGCAGACATGCGAAGGGCTGCGCGCACACAATATTTTTCACGCCGGATTTGATAAGCTCAATCATTTCAGCCGTCAGGAACCATCCTTCACCGCTCTGATTCCCCATCGAAACAATCGGCTTCGCCAATTTCGCCAATTCGGTTATTTTCTGCGGAGGCACAAACCTGCGGCTCGCGGTCAAAGCCTTCCCGGCAAAACCCCTATACCGCTCAATTACCCGTATCATCACATTCGTTAAGCATTTTACCCACCAAGACCCGCCAAAATACTTCCATTTATACGTAGAATTATATAAACCATAAAGGAAGAAATCGGTTAGATCCGGCACCACGGCTTCCGCTCCTTCGGCCTCCAAAAGCCCTACAATATCATTGTTAGCCGTTGGATGATACTTCACAAGTATCTCACCAACCACCCCAACTTTCGGTTTATCAACCGAATTCAACTCTATTTCATCGAAATCTTTAATTATTCCATATGTATTCCTTTTTAACTCCCTAAACTTCCCCCTTCGCACCGCGCCCTTCAAAACCCTCACCCATCGCCCGCAAAGCCCGTCAACCGCGCCTTTCACTTTTTCATACGGCCTTGTCGCGTACACCGTTCTCATCAGCAAATCCCCATATATCAACGCTTGCATGCTTTTATTCAACAAACCCAGCCCAAGCTTCATGCCGGGATGTTTCTCAAACCCCTGCGCCGACAGCGCAATCACCGGAATCCCCGGAAATCCGGCCTTCACAAGCGCCCTCCTGATAAACCCAACATAGTTCGACGCCCTGCACCCGCCGCCCGTCTGCGTCATCACAACCGAAAGCTTTTCCGTATCATACTCGCCGCTGAAAACCGCCTTCAACACCTGTCCCACAACAATCACCGCCGGATAACATGCGTCGTTGTTAACGTACCGTAACCCTATATCCACGGCATCCTTGTCCATCGCAGGCAGCACGCGCAAGTCATATCCCTCCGCCTGAAACGCCTCCTGCACCAGCTCAAAATGCAGCGGGGACATCTGCGGAGATAATACTGTGTGTCTGTATTTCATTTCCCGTGCGAAGAGAGGGAACCCGTCTAAATGCGGTTTTACATTTTTAACCGAATTAACCGAATATTTCCCGTCTCTTGCGCGAAGCGCCGCAAACAGCGACCTAACCCGGATTCTCGCGCTGCCAAGGTTATTGACCTCGTCTATTTTAAGCAGCGTAAAAATCTTACCCTCTCTGTTCAAAATATCCTGAACCTCATCCGTAGTCACGGCATCCAGCCCGCAGCCGAACGAATTCAACTGAATCAAGTCAATATTCGGTTGGCCGCATACAAATCGCGCGGCTGAATATAGCCTGGAATGATACATCCACTGGTCACGCACATTCAACCGAATATTTCGGTTATCACCCGGCAAATGGGCAACCGAATCCTCTGAAAGCACCGCAACCCCAAACCCCGTAATCATCTCAGGTATCCCGTGGTTAATCTCAGGATCGGCATGATACGGCCTCCCAGCCAACACAACGCCCCTCTGCCCGGATTGCCTCAGGTACTCCAGCGCCCTCTCGCCTTCACTTCGCACATCCTCGCAAAACCGCTCCTGTTCGGTTAAGGCTTTCTTCAGCGCACGCGATATCTCACGCTTAGGCACCTCCGGCAAAGCCGCCGCAAGCCCGTTAAGCAGGGCTTTCTTGTTATTCAACGTTAAGAAGGGATTCCTGAAATCAATACCTTCCGTACGCAATTCCTCTACATTCAACCGAATATTCTCCGGATAACTGGCAACAATCGGGCAGTTATAGCAGCTTTCACCCGAATCAGTTTCATCTTTTTCATAAACCACACTGGGATAGAAAATAAATTTCACCCCGTCCCCAATCAGCTCCATAATATGCCCATGGGCCAATTTCGCGGGATAACACACGCTTTCGCTGGGCATACTCTCCATGCCCTTCTCATAAACCCCGCGCGTAGTACACGGCGACAACTTAACCGAATAGCCTAATTCGGTAAAAAGCGTATGCCACAACGGATAATTCTCATACATGTTAAGCACACGCGGAATCCCCACAACGCCGCGCTTTGCCAGCTTCTCCGGCAGCGGCTCATAATCGAAGACCCTCTTATTCTTATACGCGTACAAATTCGGTAACTCTGAATTCAGCTTAACCGAATCCTCATTACCCGAAAACGCCTGTACCCTCTCGCAACGGTTACCCGAAATAAACCGCCGTTCAACCGAATTATCACCGATTTCCGTAAACCTGTTTACCGTCAGCAAGCAATTGTTCCCGCAGCCCTTACAACGGCTCAAACTAGGCGAAATCCGCAACGCAACAAGCTTCTCCCGCGTCAAAATCCCCGAAGCAACCCGCTCCCCGGCCGCAACCGCAACCGAACCGCAAGCATACTCATCATCCAAAACGAAAGGGTCAAGGGGCGAAGCTCCTTGCAGGGGCTTGGGGACAGAGTCCTCAAGGTCTTGTCCTTTATCCCTGGCAATCAAAGCCGCGCCATAAGCCCCCATAAGCCCCGCAATATCAGGCCTCGCGGCCCGTTTCCCGGCAATCTGCTCAAACGCGCGAAGCACGGCGTCATTCAAAAACGTGCCGCCCTGCACCACCGCGCGGCTGCCCAAATCCTGCGGGTCGGTGATTTTTATAACCTTTTGCAGCGCGTTTTTCACAACGCTGTACGCAAGCCCCGCGGCGATATCCCCGACATCCGCGCCCTCTTTCTGCGCCTGCTTAACGCGGCTGTTCATGAAAACGGTGCAGCGGCTGCCCAAATCTATAGGATTCCCGGCGAACAGCGCAATCTCGGCAAACTCGGACGCGGTATACCCCATACTAGCGGCGAACGTCTCGATAAAAGAGCCGCAGCCCGCGCTGCAAGCCTCGTTCAGCAGCACATTCTCAATCGCCCCATCCTTCACGCGGATGCATTTCATATCCTGCCCGCCGATATCAAGTATAAAATCCACATCCGGCACAAAATGGGCGGCGGCACGGTAATGCGCGACGGTCTCAATCTCACCCAAATCCACGCACAGCGCGGCTTTCACAAGATTCTCCCCATACCCCGTCACACAGCTCTGCGAAATATATGCACAATCCGGCATAGTTTCATATATGCAATTCAACGAATCAATAATTACTTTCAAGGGATTTCCTTGGTTATTCTGATAACTGGAATGCAAAAGCTCGCCATCGGCTCCAATCAACGCCAGCTTCGTCGTCGTCGAGCCCGCGTCAATGCCAAGGAAACACGGCCCGCTGTATTCGGTTAAATCGGCATGAACAACCGAATCAGTCTTGTGCGATTTCGTAAATTCGGTCAGCGCCGTCTCCGACCGAAAAAGCGGCTCAAGCCTCGCTATCTCAAAATTAACCTTCTTATTATTATGTAAGTTATGTATTAATTCACTTAGCGTCAATCCCGGCAAAACCACGCTGTGCGCCGTGCTGTACGCCGCGCCCATCGCCGCGAACAAATGCCCGTTTTCCGGCGACAAAGCGTTCCTCTCCTCCAAATTCAACACCTTAACAAACCGCTGCCTAAGCTCCGGCAGGAAATGCAGCGGCCCGCCCAAAAACATCACGTTTCCGCGGATCGGCTTGCCGCAGGCCAGCCCGCTGATGGTCTGCGCCACAACCGCGGCAAAAATCGACGCCGCCAAATCCTCGCGCGACGCGCCCTCGTTAATCAGCGGCTGGACGTCGCTCTTCGCGAAAACCCCGCACCTCGCCGCGATGGGATAAATGTTCGAAGCGCCCTCCGCAAGGCGGTTCAGCCCGGCGGCATCCGTCTGCAAAAGCGCCGCCATCTGGTCGATAAACGCGCCCGTGCCGCCCGCGCAAATGCCGTTCATGCGCTGCTCCAGCCCGCCCGTAAAGTAAATAATCTTGGCATCCTCGCCGCCAATCTCAATGGCCACGTCGCACTCAGGCGCGCCAAACCGCACGGCCGTTGCAACCGCGACAACCTCCTGCACAAAGGGAACCCCTATCCACTCCGCAATGGAAAGCCCGCCCGAGCCCGTAATTACGGCATCAAGCGGCTCCGTCCCAATCTCCGCTTCGGCCGCCGCAAACAGCGCCCCAAGCGTCTCCGCAATATTAGTAAAATGCCGCGCGTACCGTGAAAAAACAAGGCTTCCGCCCTCGTCCACAACCGCGACCTTCACCGTAGTCGAGCCTATATCAATACCCAAACGTAATTTAGCCATTCTACCTCCTAAGAGCCTGTCTAGTATCTCCATTCCGGCGTCTTTTCGGTAAATTTTCCGTTATGCGTCGTCACGAAAAACCTTCCGTGCCTTCGGGCACGCGCAGTTTTCCGTTCCTAGCCTAACGAAAAATTTACGCGAAAATCCACCGAAAGCGAGATACTAGACAGGCTCTGAAAACTAAAATCAATCCCATTAAAAATTATAATATCGCCCAATAATATTTTCAACGCACAAAATTTATCACAAATGTAATTTTTTATCCAATCGGTGACGATATTAATAATACGCTGTATAATACGGGAGGGGTATCCTTATGTCTGAACCGGCACTTAAATACGATGATTACCAATATGAAAAGCTTAACGGAAAAATTACCGCAATGGCGCCAAGCCCAAATGTGAACCATACAAAATCCGCCATCAATATATTTAAAATTTTTGACCGTTACCTTGAAGGTAAGCCTTGTGAGGTTTTTTCCGAGGGCTATGACGTTCATTTATCAGAAAGCGATTACGTAATTCCGGACATGATGGTCGTATGCAACAAAGATATCATTAAATACGACGGTATATACGGCGCGCCCGATTTGGTCGTTGAAGTCCTCTCACCGGGCACATCCAGAAAAGACCGCGGCTACAAAAAGAACCTCTACGAAAAGCACGGCGTAACCGAATTTTGGCTGGTTTCAACCGAAATGCGCTCCATCGAGGTATATTTGCTGACAAACGGACGCTATGAATTAGACGATGTTTACACAGTTTTCCCGGAATCCTTAATCAAACGGATGCGCGAGGAAGGCAAAACCGAATTCGTAACCGAATTCAACCCCGCGATTTTCCCAGAGCTGATTATCAAGCTTGACGAAGTATTCAAAGATCTGATCAACTAACCTGCCCAAATATGGAAGGGTCAAGGGGGCATACCCTTTGCAAGGGTTTGGGGACAGAGTCCCCAAGGTCTTATCTTTATATATTTTATATATAATACCATGTTGCAATCTAAGTGATAGTAAGTTTTTACTGACGGCGCAAAAACCGCGCCATGGGCAAGTCGTACCGCGCTTCGCTACAGCGTACGACATTGCTCACTAACTATCACTATGATTGCAAGATGGTAAGAGGAGGCATTGCAATGAAGATAGCCAGCAGTAACGTACAAATGTCGGCTGTCAGCTCGCGTGAGCAATCGGTCAGCTTCAGGCACGAAACCACGCAGATTTTCACAACGCAGGGCGCGCTGCGCGAAGCCGGGCTCATTGGCTCCGGCGTATCGCTGACCTTGTCCGACGAAGCCCGCGCCGCGCTGGAGAAAGCGGCGGAGGAACCCGAGCAGAACAACAGCCTCACGGACGAAATGAACCGCGCGCAGAATGACCGCATACGCAGCTTTATCAACAACTCGAACAACATTTCTGTCAGGCATTTATCCAGCCGGTTTATGCTGTCGCATAACGAGTTTAAGATGGATCTGCTGCGAAGCATGATGGAAGCCCTGACAGGCCGGAAATTCCGCGTTAACCCGCTGCCCGAGATGGGCGGTCAGCAAGGCCAGAACCAAGTCTCCGCCACGCAGGAGCATATACAGGCGCAGTGGAGCCGGATCAGCCAGCTCCAGATGAGCCAGCAGGATTTGCAGGCCCTGCAAGACCGCCAGCCCGCCGTTCTAACCTTCACAAACGTTACTTTGGAGCGGTTTGAGCGCGAAAACGTGTGCTTCACGGCTCAGGCGCACATCACAACCGAATGCGGGATGGAAATCGACATCGACATCGCCCTCAACATGACCAGGGAGATTTACGAAAGGTTTGATTTCTCGTCATTCACCACCATGCAGTTCGTTGACCCGCTGGTAATCAACTTCGACACCGATATGGCGCGTTTATGCGACACGAAGTTTGAGTTCGACCTGGACGCAAGCGGCACGCCCAACCAGATTTCCAGGCTGCTGCAAGGCTCCGGCTATCTGGCGAAATGCAACGGCTCGGGCGAGGTTCAGGACGGCAGCCAGCTCTTCGGCGCGCTCTGCGGCAACGGCTTCGCGCACCTGACCAAATACGATACCGACGGCAACGGCTGGATCGACGCCAACGACGAGGTCTGGGACAGCCTGCGCATCTGGGTACATAACCCGGACGGCACGAACAGCCTCTTAGCTCTGGGCGAGGTCGGCATCGGCGCAATCTTCCTGGGCTCCGTGGAAACGGACTTCACACTGGCAGGCGACAGCGGCGACGTAAACGGCATGCTGCGCCGCACCGGCTTCTTCCTCTTCACGGACGGCAGCGCCGGCACCGTGCAGCATTTGGATTTGAGGGTATAAAAAAATCAGGGGCAGACCTTATGCTTCATCTGCCCCTGTTGCACCCGCTGTGTTCACTTTCACTGCCCGTTCATTTGGAAATCTGTCTGATTATTAATAATCCTACTCTATTATACACTATACGTTTGGATTTGTCAATATAAATTAAATACAATTTGTAATCCCTCTTTCCCGGCTTTTCCGCATAATTTGACATTCCGTCCCGTTTAAGGTATAATTAAGTCCGTATAGTATGGATAAGGATTGATTTCATGCGAAATTTCCACAATCTACGAAAGCGCGAGTTTATGCCGTTTTCGCTGATGATATGTGTGAACCTTGCGTTGCTTGCTTTGGGCTTTATTGCGGACGGGCCGGCTGAAACCTGGGCCGGCTTCACGCGGATTATCCAATCCCGGTCTATCCTCGTCACCGACTATATATATATAGGCGGCATCGGCGCGACGCTGATGAACGTGTCCATCGTGGGCCTGGCCTGCACCGTCATGCTTATCCGGCTGGGACTGAAACCCGGCGGCGCGAACGTCATGGCGGTTTGGATGTCCATGGGCTTTGCGTTCTTCGGCAAAAACGTGTTCAACATGATACCGCTGACCATCGGCGTCTGGCTTTATTCCAGGTACGTCAAACACCCGTTCTCCCAGCATTATCTGGGCGCGATGCTCGTCTCAACCCTCTCGCCCACCATCTCCGAGATCGCGTTCATGGGCGTTTACAGCCGCTTTATCGAGATTCCGGCGGGTATCGCAATGGGCTTCTTCATCGGCTTCATCTTCCCCGTCATATCCGCCGAATCCGTTAAGACGCACAACGGCTTCAACCTCTACAACATGGGCTTCGCGGGCGGCGTGGTCGCCACCGTCCTAGCCACGGGCTACCGCAACCTGGGCATACCCGTGCGCCCCGCCTCGTACTGGTCAAGCGGAAACAACGTATTTATGGCAGCTTTACTGTACTCCATCTCAGCTTTAGTCCTTCTCATCGGATTATTTTTTGATTCAACCACAAAAAGCGCAAAAAAACACAAAAAAGAGCCGATCCTGAAAAACCTGCGCGGTTTCAGGCGTATTCACGGCCACAGCGGCAGGCTCCTCACCGACTACTACCAAATGTACGAAAACAGCATATACATAAACATGGCCTGCCTCTGCGCTTTCGGCACAACCATCGTCCTGATTCTGGGCGCGCAGCTCTCCGGCCCGGCCGTCGCGGGCATCCTGACCATGATGGCCTTCGGCTCCCTCGGCAAGCACATGCGCAACGTCACGCCCATCATCATCGGCGCGATCCTCTCCGACTTCGCCAACAACCTCGACCCCGCCGCCCCCGTAAACATCGTCGCCATCCTCTTCTCAACGGGCCTCGCGCCCCTCGCCGGCGCATACGGCCCAATCTGGGGCATCATCGCCGGGTTCCTGCACGTAAACGTCGCCACCTACATCGGGAGCCTAAACAGCGGCCTGAACCTCTACAACAACGGCTTCGCGGCGACCTTCGTAGTCATGTTCCTGCTGCCCGTCATAACGATATTTAAAAAGGGAGAAAAGTATTAAAAAGGGAGGATTGCTCCTCCCCGGGTCTAATTAACTCTCGCCCTAAAATATCTCCCATACTTCGTAAAAACATAAACCGTATGCGAAGCCTCGTCCATCGACAGCCAAATCCCCTCATCCGCGGGCGGCACGGCATACGAATACACCCTCCCCGCCCCTTCATCCCAAATGACCACCGAAATCCCGCGTTCGCGCTTCTCGGGCGTTGGCCGCACATTATGACGCGTACCCAGCGTATATTCATAAAACGTCGTATTATCCTGCGTTTTCGAGCGTCCCGTCGGCGTAAGCGTGTTCTGCTCAACGTACGGGGCGTACAAGCCCGCCCCCTCCACGCGTCCGTGGGTCTTGTACGCGATCCTGCCGCCCAGGCTCCATGCCGCCATAAACTCGGATTCCTCGTACCACAACCGCACCTCCCCGTCAACCGCCGCCGCCGGGTCGTTTACGATAACGTAATACCGCCCGTCGTCGCCGCGCTCATAGCCCACTACAACCAGCAAATGCCCGAAAGTCCGGCGTATCGGCGCGTTCGTGACGATGGGCAAATCCCCCGGCACATCGGCGTTTTGCTTGTACCTGACGCTTGTGATCACGGGGTTGCCGTTCATCAGCTCCCATTTTATATCCTCTATGCCCGCGCAATACTCTATGTACGACGCAAACCCGTACGACGCGATAAAAGCCGCGTTAAACACCCAGTTGCCGTAACCGTCGTAAGCCGTGTCCAGCACGCCCATCGCCGCCATTTCGGGCAGGACGCTCACGCCCCTCCAATCCAGCACCATTGCGGCGGAGACAGGGCTGCACACCCGCGTGTGGAATTGCGGGTCGCGCGTGGTCTGCGCGATGGGCCTTACGTTCAGCGTCCCGGTGTAATCCGCGATGGCCGCCAGGGCTTCCGCGTCAAAGGGGGAATGCGCCGCAAGCGCCGCCCCCTCAAGCGTATTGCGGAACGTAGCCGCCACCAGCCGCACCGACGGCGCAGCCCTGCCGTCCTCCGTATAAAAAACGAGCCTGTACCTGTACGCGTCCGCTTCCTTGCCGCCAATAACCGTGATAATGTCCACGTCAACAAAAGCGGCGCCCCTTTCATCTTCGGGGGTCGGCGGCGCGGAGGTACTGTCCCCCGCAGTCGTCCATTTGGCAATCTTCAGCCAGTCCGTCCAGACGCCTTCAACGCGCACCGTAGCTTCGGCGGTAATCCAGGTTTTTGCCGGGGTATCGGCGTTCCAGGACAGCACCATGCGCGTGAATCCCGGGGTTTCAAACTCCGCCGATTCGAATGCGCCGCTGACTGGGAACATACCCAAAGCGCCCGGTTTCAGGCGGATCTGCCCGTCCTCAAACTCTGTCTGTAAAAAAGTGCCGTTCTCAAAGTCCGCGTACGTACTATGCAAAATAATCCCTCCCTGAGCCATTACGGGCATGCAAACAAAAACTAATAATATTACAACAAACGAAACCGCTATTTTACCGGACATTCTACCGTCCGACGGCAAAAGCCGCAATCGACCCGGCAAGCATCGCCAAAGCCAGCAGCACCGCGATAGTCATAGCAATTATACGCTTACGGCGTTCTTTCCTATGCATTATTTATCTCCTTCGTAAGGGCGGCTCTCGCGGCTGCCCGAGTTGGATAAATCCCCGGCTAAACTGGCTATGGCTTTCTTAGTATCTTCCAATTCCTCAATGGTCTTACATTTTCCAATCATTTCCAAAACCATAACCATTATCGCTTTAAATTGAAAATCCGTCATTTGCCTTCCCCTCCGGCCTCTCTTACCGATAAAACAAACAAATAATCCGAAAGCCTGTTGATATACGCCAGCGCGTCCACCGACAGCGGATACTCCCAGCCGATTGTGCAAAGCGCCCTTTCAGCCCGCCTTACCACCGTCCGCGCGATATGGGCGCAAGCAGAGACCTCGTTTACCCCCGGCAAATCGAAGCAAGTCTCCCCGCTCCAGCTCCCGGCAATCGCGTCGATCCTTTTCTCAATCTCCAGCTCCAGCCCCGCGGGAAAGGGATATTTATCCATTTCCTTGCCGCCCAGAGCGGCGCAGTGGGACATCAGCACGATCAGATCCTTCTGTATTTGCTCAATAAAAGCCTTTTCATCCCCGGAAACCTTGCATTTCAACATACCAAGCCACGCGCTGACCTCGTCCAGCTCGCCCAGCGCCCTGAACCTGTCCGCGTCCTTATGCAGGCGCATGCCGCCCAGCAGCTCAGATTGCCCGTAATCGCCGAGTTTTGTGTAAATCTTCATGTTATCACCCTTTTATATATTAACATACATTTTAAGCACTATCAACCCTTCCGCGCCACAATCAAATCCCTCTTTATCGCCTGGTCAACCCTATGCGTAAAATCATCAAACGGATACTCCGTCAAAACTTCAAACCCAGCGCCGCGTACAACATCGGCAAGCTCCGCCTTTTTGGTGGTAAACTCATTAAAGGCAAAAACCAGCGCGCCGCCTCGCGCAAGAACCGCAAACAGCTTATCCGCGACGCTTTCAACCAGGGGAACGGCGTTCCTCGTTTTACCCGCGCTTTTATGCTGAACCCCATAGGGCAAATCAGCCGCAATTATATCTATTGAACCGTTCTTAATAAAATCCAGGCACACGGCGCAATCACCCGTATACAGACTGTAATTCTGGCGTACCTTTCTATCAAAATCCTCTTTATTGCTTGCGAACTCCGCGTGGACGGCATCCGCAGCCTTACGCCCCTGCTTATCCGCGCGCTTTTCCTGCCTGAATTTATGCTTGTAACGCCCCTCTTGCAAATATTTCTCAAAAAATACATTCGCTTCGGAAGCGTTTTTCTCTATCTCAATGCCCACGGCGTCCATACCCCGGGCAATGCCCTCAAACAAAACCGTCCCGCGGCCCGCCACCGGGTCAAGGAGCCTTAGCTTCCGGCCCGCAAGCGCCATGGCCGCTCCGCTGGCTACTGACGGCGCAAGCGCCATGGCCGCATTAACCATCAGCCGCACAAACCGCTCGTTTGTCTTACCGGTATATTTTAAAATCGTGTTGATATTCTCGGGAAAAGCGTACCCGGCATCCGCATAAACCGGCAGAAGCTTGCCGCCATGCAGCTCAAACAGCGCAAGGAAGAACGACAGCCCCGCGATTTCAGCAAGCGCCGCCGCATCGGCCGGGCCCTCCGCCCGAAAGCCGAGGTACGCAACCCCCGCCAGCTCCATAAACTCTATATCGGTAAAATTCCTCTTGCTTGTAACAATTTCAAACTCTTTCCTCATAATATCCCGCGCCGCGCCGAAATAAACGCGGTTAAACCCGGGATTTAACAATAACGCATAGCGCATGAAAGTCCTCCTGCCCGCTTCGGCTGTCCCATACCGAAACGCGTGGGGTGGGGCGGGCCGCCGCGTACGCGGCGTGTGCGCCTGCGGCGCACAGCGCGGGAACCGCGCGCCCGCCCCACCCCACGCGTTTCGGTATGGGACAGCAAGGTTCATCGTCAAAGATTCATCGTCAAGTATAAAACTTCACCTTACCGGCCGCATATTCGGCCAATTCATTCTGTTCATCCAGTTCATGCGCCTTTGCGAACCGCTTCGCCGCCGCCTTATAAAACCCGGCGTTGAAGTGCATCACCCCGATATTATAAACCATCGCCGCCCGCTTTTTCCTGTTAACAAGCTGGATACACAAATGCGCAATCCCGGCAAGCACCAGCGCCGCGCCGCCCAGCACAACGTACTGGCTGTCCAGCAAAAGCCCCGACAGCGCCGCCGGAATCCCCAGCACCAGAATCAGAACATTCACCCCGAATTTCCCATAAGGCAGCGACGCGGCGGGGGTTTTATCAATCTTTTCCTTAACCTCGGGGCTAAAGGCCCTTGCCGCCGTTTCGCGCTTCAATTTCTCGGGCTTTTTGCGCGGCTTCTCAACAACCGTTTCCGGCGGCAGGATCCTATATTCCTCAATCCTTCGATCCTTTATCTTAAAAACAATATGGATGTCGCGCTTTAAATTATTCCCGCCCTTGGAACGCACCTTCCGCGTGATGGTCAGTATGTAATAAATCCCTTCCTCGTAAGGGTCGGTGGGCTTCATAACGATCATGTTCTTAGCCGTGTCATAGGTAATCTCGGTATCAAGGATATAACCGTTCGTCTCGGTAACGGTCATGCTCTTGTGCGACACCGTCACCGGGTCAAGGACGATATTAAACTTAATGAACCACAAAACCGGCCCGCTCAGGTCGTTCAGGCGCACCTTAACACGCCCCGCCAGCTCCGGGTCGCTGATCCCAACGCGTATCTTCTCTCCCCTGACAATATGCTTATTATCACCCATAGCAAGAGCAGTTAATAGTTAATAGGCAATAGGCAATAGGTAAATTCAAAGGCGATTCTGTGTCTATATTCTTCGCCGGCTTTTAGCAGGCCGCCCGGGAATTGGGTTATGTTGGGCTTATTGGGGTAATATTGCGGCTCCAGGCACATTCCGCTGTTTTTATTGTAAATTTGGCCGCCGCGCCCTTTATGCTCAGTCATCTTTTCCGACACATAAAGCTGTATGCACGGCAAATCCGTATGCACGCGCAGGACGCGCCCGGTGTCGGGGCAAAGAACCTCCGCCGCCGGGTTTTCCCCGTCAAAGACGTAGTTCAGGTCATAATCGTCCCTTGCCACATCCCTCACGGCCCTGAAATCATACACCGTACCCTCAACCGGCAGCACCTCGCCCGTCGGGATCTGCCCCTCGCCAAGCGGCGTATACGCCCCGGCGTTCAGCCTTAACCTGTGCGACAGCACATTGCCCTCCCCGCGCAGGTTAAAATATGCATGGTTGGTCATACTCACATATGTATCCTTATCCGAAACCGCGAAAAAGTCCATAACCACGCTGTTTCCGTCCAGCCGTACCGTTATCTCCGCGTCCAGGTTCCCCGGATACCCCATTTCCCCGTCGGGGCTGTGCAGCTTCAGCTTCACACCGTTTTCCAGCGCCTCCGCGTCCCATATCCGTTTGTTCCAGTTCCCGCCGCCGTGCAGGTGGTTAAGCCCCTCATTGGCACAAAGCTTATGCCGGGCGCCGTTAAGCTCAAACCCAGCCCCGCCGATCCGGTTCGAGTACCGCCCGACCATCGCGCCCACATAGGCATTGTCCGCCAAATACTCATCCGCGGTATCATACCCCAGGCACACCTCACCCGGGTTCCCGTCCCTGTCCGGCGCGGTTATGGACGTTATAATCCCGCCCAAATCCGACACCGTAAACCCAACCTTCTCACCCTTCACGGAAAAAAGCCTGACCGTCCGCCCGTCAGGCATTTTCCCCCAATCCTTAACAGTTACCATATCCTCATCTCCTCAAAAACGATACTCACCATTAGTATTATAATCCAAAGCCCCAATTTATTCAACCACGGAATCGAACGCATTCTATACATGCTTCTCATAAATCCGCCCGCCCTCATTCGGCTCAATTTTACCCGTGTCTATATAATCCATCGATTTCCAAAAAAATCCATTACCCACAATGTCTGTCAAATAAATGCCTTTTATATTATGTTTTTTAAGCTCTTCCTCGGCCTTGCTAACCATCGCTTTACCCAATCCAATCCCCCGCAGCTGTTTGTCGGCGTATATTTCCGACATATGCCCCCAGCCTTCATATCCGTCAGCATATCCGCGCACTTCCCCGCAATCCGGGTGGAAAGTGACAAAGCCCTTATACCCGCCGTCCATTACGCATATAAAAGTTGTTTTCCCCCCAAAATACCTTTTAAAATGTTCAAAAAGCTCATCAAACGAATACGCCGGATAAAATAAATCCGGCTCCTCCCGGGAAATTTCCGCCTCATACCTTTGATACAAAGGCAGCAGCTCCATCATCATATCTTCATCCCCCATATCCAACTCAACAAACTTCACCCCGCACCCTCCTCTTAAAACCGCACTAAAACCCCCAAAAAAAATCTTTCAGGGGTTTTGCCTATTACCTATTACCTGTTACCTATTTACCTGTTTTTAATACCATCCTCTCAGCTTCATAACCTGAGCGATCCTCTGAATCGAATACATATAAGCCGCCGTCCTAAGCGGCACGCCATGCTTCTCCTTCACCGCCCAGACAGCCGCGAACGCGTCCACCATCGCGCGCTCCTCTTTTTCCGCAACCTCGGCGTCGCTCCAGTAATATCCGTACAGATTCTGGCACCACTCAAAATACGAGACCGTCACGCCGCCCGCGTTCGCAAGGATATCCGGCACAACCGCAATGCCCTTATTCAGTAAAATCGCGTCCGCCTCAGGCGTTACCGGCCCGTTCGCGCCCTCGGCAATCAGCTTGACGTTGATTTTCGGCGCGTTATCCACCGTTATGGCGTTCTCCATCGCGCAAGGCAGCAAAACGTCGGCCTCCATCGCCCAAAACTCCTCCGGCGTAATCTCCTTAGCGCCGGGAAATCCCTTAATAGAGCCTTTATTGCCGTTCTTATATTCCAAAAGCTTTTTGCAATCTATCCCATTTTCATTGCAAAGCACGCAGTCCCACTCGCAGATTGCCGTAATAACGGCCCCCTGCGCCTCCGTGCAAAGCGCGGAATGCGAGCCCACGTTGCCAAAGCCCTGCAGCAGCACCTTCGCGCCCTTCATGTCAAAGCCCAGCTTCTTGCAGGCCTCGCGGACGGAAATCGCCACGCCAAGCCCCGTAGCCGCCGTGCGGCCCTTCGACCCGCCGAACTCCACCGGCTTGCCCGTAATAACGCCCAAAGCGCTGTGGCCCGATAACTTGCAATACTCGTCCACCATCCATGCCATAATCTGCCCGTTTGTGTTCACGTCCGGCGCGGGGATGTCCACCTTTTCGCCAAGCAGCTTATGCGTGGCCTGAACATAACCCCTCGACAGGCGCTCCTTCTCCCCCTCGCTGAGCGTCCCGGGATCGACGCAGACGCCCCCCTTGCCGCCGCCGTAAGGCAGGCCCACAATGGCGCATTTTATCGTCATCCATGTCGCCAGCGCCTTTACCTCGTCGCCGTGCACGCTGGGGTGGAAGCGGATGCCGCCCTTGTACGGGCCCAGCGCGTCGTTATGGTAACCGCGCCACGCGGTAAACACCTTCGTCGTGCCGTCGTCCATCCTGACCGGGATGTTAACCTCAATCACCTTTTGCGGGTTCTTCAAGATCTCATAAACCGCCGGATCCGCGCCCAGCCTGCCGCAAGCGTCCTTTATCAGCGACTGCGCCGCCTGTAAAGGGTTTAACGTTTCCATACTAAACACCTCCGTAAAAATTTATCTCATTTTATCAAAGAAAAACAATTTATTCAACCGCAAATATGGCGCGAGTAAACCCATTATTTATTAGTCTTATCATCTTTCCTGGCTTCTTGTAAAACTTCGTTTATAACATCCGTAACGCCTTCCCAATCCTCTTTCTTGCAAAGCTTGGCAAGCGCGGAAAACAAGGCGATTATCTCAATCCTGGTCATCGTTTGAGCTCCTTTCGTCAGAATCTGCGCTTCCACCACATTCACCTCTTATAACAAACCCCACATCCAAAATAACCTTCCTATCCTTATCCGGCTCGGTAAACCGCGGGCAAACAAACCGCTCAAACCACCATTCCCCTGCCTCAAAGCCCTCCTCTTTAAGCCTTTCTAAGCATTCCGCCTCCCTGCCGTACAATTCAACCTCTTTCCCGTAAATCCAGCACACACCGAACGCGCCCTCGGGAAAGTCAACATGTCCGAAGCCCTCGGGTACATCGGTGCCTTCCGGCGTAAACATCCCGATCCAATACTCATAATTCTCATTTTCCCCGCGCATCAAGCCGATGTTCGCCGCGCTGTCCTCATAGGCGCTTACCCCGCCGGTCCGCTCCTCGATCAAATCAAACCAGCCGTTCACAAACCACTCGCCCCACCTCGTGCCGAACGACTTGCCAATGCGGTCACCGTTGACGTACCTTTTCCCGATAAACCGCAGCGCGGGAACGTCTTGCCTGTATGCCTTAATGATTTCCGTCATATAATCCCCCACCTAGTCCATTGGACTAGTTCCTGTTATAAACCGTCCCGCAGACCGGGTCAACCGTAATGCTGCTGCCGTCCGAAATCAGCTTCGTCGCGTCCTCCGCGCCCGTAATCAGCGGAATATCCATCGCCACCGCCGCCGCCGCTATGCCCGACGCGCCGAACTCCTCCTCCGTAACAACCGCGACGGCCCGACGCAGCAGCCGCAGCGCCTCCTTCGTCGTCTTATCGATAACGATGACGCACCCGTCCACAAACTCCGCGCTTTCCTTGCGCCGGCTGATAACGCAGGCCTTGGAGCCGACGCTCTGCATCCCGTGGCCCACGCCCTTCACGATGGTATCGCCCAGCACCAGCACCTGCACCATGTTCGTAACCGAACTCTGCTGGGACGACGAGCCCGTCACCACGATAATATCGCCCTCCGCCGCGTGCCCGGATTCCAGCACCTTCTCCGCCGCGTTCCTGTAAACCGCGCCGCTTTCCTCGTGGTATTCGCTCAGAAGCGGCACCACGCCCCAGCTCATCGCCATCTGCTGATACGTCTTAAACTTGGGCGTAACGGCGATAATCCGCACGCAGGGCCGGTACCGCGAAATCATCCGCGCCGCCGTCCCGTTAACCGTCACCGTAACGATGGCGACCGCTCCCAGGTCATGCGCCGCCGAACAAGCCGCGTGGCTTATCGCGTCGGTGATATTATGCTCGATTTTGGCGTTATAACCCCGGAACTGCTCCCTGTAATCAATATTCTCCTCGGTCTGCTGGGCGATCTTCACCATCGTTTTCAGGCTCTCCACCGGGTATTTCCCGCCCGCCGTCTCGCCGCTCAGCATCAGCGCGCTTGTGCCGTCATAAATCGCGTTCGCGATATCCGTAATCTCGGCCCGCGTCGGCCTTGGGTTATTAATCATGCTTTCAAGCATATGCGTCGCCGTAATAACCTTCTTGCCCGCCCGGTAACACTTTTTAATCAGCGTTTTCTGTATCCCCGGCAGCTCCTCAAACGGGATCTCAACGCCCATGTCGCCCCGCGCCACCATTATCCCGTCACTTACCCTTATAATCTCGTCAATATTTTCAACGCCCTCGGCGTTCTCAATCTTCGATATCAGCTGGCACCTGATCGGCCCAAGCCCCGCCAGAAAATTCTGGGCCAGAAAAACGTCCTCCGCCGACCTTACGAAACTAAGCGCGATATAATCCGCGTCGTTTTCATAGGCAAACGTCAAATCCGCCTTATCCGTCTCGCTCAAATAAGGCATGTCAACGCTGACCCCCGGCAGATTCAAGCTCTTCCTGTTCTTCAGCTCCCCGCCGTAAATCACGCGGCACAGGATATCGCTGCCCTTAACCTCCTCAACCCTAAGCTCAATCAGCCCGTCGTCAAGCATAACCTTTGTACCCTTTTCAACGTTCCCCGGCAAACCCTCATAAGTTACCGAAACAATCTCCTTCGTTCCCGGCACGTCCCTTGTAGTCAGCGTAAACTCCGCGCCGACCTCAAGGTTTACCTTGCCCTTCTCAAACGTCCGCACCCTGATCTCCGGCCCCTTGGTATCCGCCAAAATCGCCACAGGCCGTTTCAGTTCCTCCCTCAGCTTCTTCAGCGCCTCAATCTTCGCCAGATGCTCGGGATGCGTCCCGTGCGAAAAGTTCAGCCGCGCCACGTTCATCCCGCCCAGTATCAGTTCCCGCATAATTTCCGGCTTCTCCGACGCCGGCCCTATCGTGCAGATTATTTTGGTTTTATGCATGTTTTAACCTCCTAAAGACCTTGAGGGCACCGCCCCTGTACGCCCGCTTTTTGGGCGTACGGCTCCCGCAAGGAGCTTCGCCCCTTGACCCTTCTGTTTTAATATAGATTATATATTATAGCAAGGTGATTTACAATTTTTATTTTACACTGAAAAAGGACTTGCGTAATTGTTATATCCGGCGTATAATGGGGATAGAATAAAGTCGGGGGAACGTGTCACCGCTCCCCCTGTCCATTGGCCGCGTTAAATTCTGGATTTAACCATGTCATTGGACCGGCACTTACCGCATTGACGGTTAGGCTTGCACAACTATTTAATTGAAAATAGTCGCGACACCCTTCCATAAGAGGCGCGGCTATTTTCCTTTTCTGTCAACGTATACCAGCAAAGCCACAAGGAACAAGCCCGCTGTAAATAATATCATTAATATCTCATACGTGGACACGCTTATCACCCTCCCTTCCGGTTGGATTTGGTTTTTCAACCATCACCGCCTTTCGGGATGTGCAAGCTGGGAATTAACCGCCCTATGCGTTCATGCGTAGTGAAATTATAACACGTATATAAAATTAATACAACTCGTAATAACCGTTAAAATCCTCATTTGCACAATGGTGCTGTAAATCAAGTGAGTTTAACCACGAAATACACGAAAAAAGAAAATTAAAAAATCGAAATGCTGATGCGTCATGTTCATTGATTTCGTGTGTTTCGTGGTTCATGTCTTTTGTCTTTGTGAAGATAGCAACACTGTACAAATGAGGAATTTAACCGTTTACACTGGACAAAAATCCCAAAATCAATTAAAATATACACGGGTGATTTTATGAATGTTGTACTTGCCATAGACCTCGGCGCATCCAGCGGACGCGCCATGCTGTGCTTTTACGAGGACGGGAGGTTCCGCCTTCAGGAGGCCCACCGCTTTGAAAACATCCCCATAACGCGGGACGGGCGTCTGATGTGGGATTATAAAACGCTTCTGCGCGAGGTTAAAACCGGCATGAAGAAAGCTTCCGGGGTTACACATATCGACAGTGTCGGCATAGACACCTGGGGCGTGGATTTCGCGCTGGTTACGAAAGACGGCGAAATATTGGAGGGCCCCGCCCACTACCGCGACACGCGCAAAAACGGCATAAGCGAGGAAGTGTTCAAAGACGTTCCCCCCGAATTTATCTACCGGCGCACAGGCATCCAATTTATGGAAATAAATACGTTATACCAATTATACGCGCTGAAAAGGGACAGGCCGGAGCTGTTCGGCCAAGACCTGCGGCTCCTTATGATGCCGGATTTGCTGGGCTGGTCGCTTACGGGCAAATTCTGCGCCGAGATCAGCATCGCATCCACCTCAAACCTAGTGGACCCCTATTTCAAGCAATGGGACAACGGCCTCACGGACAAACTGGGCCTGGGCCCTATTATCCCCTGGTTCCAGAACATCGTACATCCCGGCACCGAACTGGGAGCCGTAAAACCCGAAATCCTTGAGGAGCTGGGCCTGCCTGACATGCGCGTCATTTCCGTGGCGGGGCACGACACCGCCAGCGCCGTGGCCGCCGTCCCCTACAACCCCGAAAACACGCTGTTCCTGTCCAGCGGCACATGGAACCTGATCGGCGCGGAGCTGGACGGGCCCGTCCGCTCCGCCGAATCCGCCGCCGCCAACGTATCCAACGAAATCGGCTATGGCGGCAAGATAAGGTTCTTGAAAAACGTAACCGGATTCTGGCTGGTTCAGCAGGCGCGCGAAACCTTCCGCGCCCAGGGCAAAAGCCTTGATTATGCCGCTTTAGAGAGCTTGGCCCTCGAATCCGCGGCTTTACGGCATTTTATTGACCCGGACAATCCGGATGTCGCAAGTCCCTGCGACATGCCCGCGCAAATCCGCGCCTGCTGCCGAAGAACAAACCAATCCGTCCCCGAATCCGACGCGGCCCTGATGCGCTGCATCTACGACAGCCTTGCGCTGAAACTCCGCATGGCGGCGGAAAGCCTTGAAACAAACAGCGGCAAAACCTTCGGCGCGATCCACCTTGTAGGCGGCGGCACCCAATCCGCCCTCCTATGCCAAACCATAGCGGACATAACGCGCAAACGCGTGGACTCAGGCCCCGTGGAAGCCACGGCCCTGGGCAACGCCGCCGCCCAGTTCATAGCAAACGGCACGCTCAAAGACATAGGTGAAGCCCGCCGCGTAATCCGCGAAAGCTTTGACATTAAGCAATACAATCCGGCCATACCGCACGAAACCGCCGAAATCGCATACACTCGGTTCAAAGCGCTAATCATATAATCCAAAAACGAAAGGGTCAAGGGACGAATGTCCCTTGCGGGGGTTTGGGGGCGGCGCCCCCAAGGTCTTAACTTTATAAGGAGGAACCCGAATGACTTACCCAAAAATCGGCATAAGGCCGACGATAGACGGGCGCTGGGGCGGCGTCCGCGAAGGCCTGGAAGCGAAGACGATGGCGATGGCGAAATCCGCTGAGGAGCTGATAACGTCGACATTACGTTATCCGGACGGCACGCCCGTGCAATGCGTGGTGAACCCGGGCACGATAGGCGGCGGCGCGGAAGCCGCGAAATGCGAGGATTTCTTCGCCGCGAACAACGTAACGGCAACGCTGACGGTCACGCCCTGCTGGTGCTACGGGTCGGAGACCTTCGACATGAACCCGTCTACGGTCAAGGCGGTGTGGGGCTTCAACGGAACGGAGCGCCCCGGCGCGGTTTACCTTGCCGCCGTAATGAGCGCGTACGCCCAGAAAGGCCTGCCCGCGTTCAGCATCTACGGGCGCGACGTGCAGGATCTGGACGATAACTCGATCCCGCCGGACGTTAGGGAGAAGCTGCTGGATTTCGCCAAATGCGCGATAGCGGTGGGCTGGATGAGGAACAAGAGCTACGTGAACTTAGGCGGCGTAAGCATGGGCATCGCGGGCAGTTACTGCAACGAGAGCTTTTTCCAGAAATATCTGGGGATCCGCGCGGAATGGGTGGACCTGACGGAGCTGTTAAGGCGCGTAAACCTTGAGATTTATGACGAGGACGAGTACGAGAAGGCGTTTAACTGGATACAGGCGAAGTGCAAAGAGGGCTTTGACGTAAACGCGGGGAAGGAACTGCCGTGCGTCATAACGAAATCCAAGTATGTCCCGGCTGATCAGGACTGGGCGTTTATCGCCAAGATGACGGTTATCGTCAAGGACATCCTGTTCGGCAACCCCAAACTGGCGGAGCTGGGCTGGCACGAGGAAGCGCTGGGCAAAAACGCCGTGGCCGGCGGGTTCCAGGGACAAAGGCACTGGACGGACTGGCTGCCGAACGGCGACTTTACCGAGGCGATACTGGCCTCAACGTTCGACTGGAACGGCGCGCGCGAACCCGTGGCGTTCGCAACCGAGAACGACACGCTGAACGGCGCCGCGATGCTGTTCGGGAAGCTTGTGAGTGACACCGCGCCCTGCTTCCACGACGTGCGTACATACTGGAGCCCGGAGGCCGCGGAGCGCGTTTCCGGCAAAAAGCCGGAGGGCAAGGCCGGGGCCGGTTTCATACATCTGATAAACAGCGGCGCGACGGCGCTGGACGGCACGGGCGCGGCAAAGGACGCGGAGGGCAGGGGCTGCATGAAGCCCTTCTGGGAAATGAGCGAGGCGGATATCGACGCATGTACGGAAGCGACGCTTTGGTGCCGCGCGAACTACGAATATTTCCGCGGCGGCGGCTATTCCAGCAACTTTAAAAACGCGGCGGAAATGCCCGTAACCCTGCTGCGCGTGAACATTATCGACGGCGTTGGCCCCGTACTCCAAATCGCACAGGGACACACCGTGAGCCTGAACGACCACACCCACAAAACAATCGACCTGCGCACGGACCGCACATGGCCCACTACATGGTTCGTGCCGGAGCTGACGGGCAGCGGCCCGTTCACGGATGTCTACAGCGTAATGGCGGCATGGGGCGCGAACCACGGCGTCACGGTCTACGGCCACGTGGGCGCGCGCCTGATAACCCTGGCCAGCATGCTCCGCATCCCCGTATCCATGTGCAACGTCCCCGCCGATAAATTCTTCCGCCCCCACGTCTGGGCCGCATACGGCACGTACGACACACAAGCCGCCGACTACAAAGCCTGCGAAACCTACGGCCCGCTCTATAAATAAAAACAATCGCTTACCGCAGGGGCGGGCCCGGTGTCCGCCCCTTACTCAACTTCAATTCAACTTTTTCCCGAAAAACACAACTATTTCCGTATGGTTAAACCCCCAAATTACTGTTAATATTAACTCATCCGGCAAAGGAGGAGTTTTATGATAGACAACATCAGCGCAGGCGGCCAAATCCTGCTGCTGCGCAAACGTAAGGGCTTTACGCAGGAGGAGCTGGCGGACAGGCTGGGTATCACCGCCCAGGCAATCAGCAAATGGGAAAACGGCCACGCGCTGCCGGAAACCGCGCTGCTCCCGTTATTGGCGAAGCTCTTGGACAGTACAATCGACGCGATACTGATGCCCGTTACCGTTAAAGAGGGCGACATAATGTCCTTCGGCAGCTATCAATGGCGCGTTTTGCAGGTAAACGAAGGCGGCGCCCTGATAATCACGGAAACAACCATCGGCAAGGCACCCTTCCACGACAGCCACACCGGCGTCACATGGGAGAAATGCAGCCTGCGCAAATACCTGAACGGGGAGTTTTGCGACAAGTTTACGGACGCGGAGAAATCCCGGATAATAAAGACAAAGCTGAGCGACCGCGACAACCCCTGGTACGGCGTAAGCTGCGGCGACCCGACATTTGACAGGATATTTCTGCTGAGCTACGACGAAGTAATCCGGTATTTCGGCGACAGCGGCGATATGCGAGGCAAAAAGGGCTGGTTCTGGGCGGAGGAAGATAAAATCGCGCCCGCTGACTGCACTTGCCGCCTTAAATACGGCGACTGCATTTTCGACCAATTCAACGATGCCCGCAAAGTCCGGAGTTTAAGGGGCGACGACGACTGGTGGTGGCTGCGCTCCCCCGGAGGGTATGGCATGCACACCGCCGGCTCAATCGGCTACTTCGGCGAGCTGTTCCTTTGCGGCGACGATGCCTGCAGGGTGGACGGCGGCGTTCGTCCGGCCCTGTGGCTCAGCATACAGTAAAATGGAGGCTTGAAAAGGTTACATAAAATCCATATAGTTTAGTCTCATATAAAAACGGCGGTGTATTGGCAAGATACACAGCCCACAGATTGTTGACAAACGACGGTTTCGGGCGATCACAGATCGCCCCTACGAAGTTCGCCTGATAAAAAATATATTTTGCCGGCAGTCTGACGCCTATCGGAGTATTATATCCGGCAGGCGTTTTTCTTACCGCGGCAAAAACTCAGTTGCCGCGGTTGAACCCGATTCAATAACGCTGACCTTGACGCCCGTCAATAATTCGCCGCTATGGTTGCCTACGTACAGATAATACTCCCCGTCTAAATTAACATCCCGGCCGGCAGACGGGATTGTATTGATGTAAGGGCCTTCATAGCCATACATATAAGTCGTGTAAAAATACCATTGGCCTGACTGAGACACTCTTTCAGCGTATTCACGCCTCAGCCCGGAATATATACGGAAGCCGGAACCGGACTCCGAAGTCACTTCCACAATGTACGAATTATCGCCGCCCATAACTACCTTTGCGACGGGAAAGGCTTCCCCCGGCGCTATTTCCGCAATATACGCCCCGTCAGAAGCGGTGCCGTCGCCGGGCGGTGAATGGTTAATCCGCCCGTTCGGATGGAAGGTAGAAAGCGTTACGGTCACATTGCGCAGCCCGTCACTTGGGCTTCCTATGTAAACATAAAAGCTCCCCTCCTGAACATTGCGCGCCGCGACACCGGCGTTGCTTAACGTGTGGCTTACCTCATAGCCCGGGCTAAGCGTCAGATTGCCCAGATACCAGGGGCTGCCGCTCAATGTCATGATATCGCCGTCCTTAATCGCGCCGGCAAAGAACGCTCCGACCGTTTCGGAATATATATGGATTTCGTATTCAATATCATCATAAAGCTCTATTTCGGCGATGCGGATCAGCTCACCCGGGGCAATATGGTCAAAGCTCAGGTGAAGTATATTAAGACTCCCCCTCAATTCCGCCATCTGCCTATATCTTTCTTCGGAAAGCTCTATAAACCTGTCACGTAATTCATTAAGCTCCCTCTCCCTTTCAAGCAGCTCCAGTTCCCTTTCAAGCAGCTCCCTCTCCCTTTCAAGCAGCTCCCACTGCCTTTCAGATAAGCCGGGCGGCTCCGGCGCGGCTCCGAGCGCCTCAACCTGAGCCGGGCTAAAGTTAAAGCCGATCAAAAGCCCGGCGGAGACGACAGCCGCCCCGATCAGCCCAAACAGCGCCCTGCCGCTTTTTTTTTGCTTTTTTCCCAAGAATATTCAAAAACCGTTGTTTCAGCATGCGTTTCCCTCCAATAAAATTCGTGGTCAGCCGGCTGCGGCAAACCCGGCGGCCCGCGGCCATGTTCAGGAGCATTTCGCTGTATTTCTTCCGCAAGCCCATGTCCATGCCGTGTACCGTCAGCGTGTCGCAGATGGTCTCTATGTCCTTGTTGGCCTGTTTTATCATAAGGTGGACGGCGGGGTTAAACCAATGGATGCTTATCGTTATCATAAGGGCAAGCTTATACCATAAATCCCGGCGCTTGTAGTGCGTCAGCTCATGCCGGAAAATGAAACGCAAGTCCTCCTCATCACAGCTCAAGTCCGGCAGCAACACGGCAGGCTTTATAAAACCCATAAGCATCGGCGTTTTAATGCCCTTGCAGCGTTTAAGGCCGAGCGCTCTCACAATACCCATCCGCCGCGCCGTTTCGTTAAATATTTGCAAATAACCGGGGTCGGGTTCAGGCATACCCCATCTCCGCACAAAGCGCTTGAACATAAGATGGTTTGCCGCGTGGTAAGCCACGGACAGGAATATCCCCGCAAACCATACAATCCGGATCACGTCGAACAGATTGGCGGAAGACGGGTTGATTGATTCCCGCGCGGGCTCGGCTGATAAAACCGGAACGCCGCGGCTCACGGTTTCCCCGCCGTCACGCCGGGAGCCGTCCCCCGCCAAACCGGCGGTATTATTAATCCGCCGTATGTCATAGGAAGAGGCAGCCGCGGGCACCGGCACATGTATCTGAACAGCCGGCCTGGGGATAAACGAGGCGAACGGCAGGCATAAACAGCCCATCACCAATATCCACATTAAATAACGCCCGCCCGCGGTATATTTCCTTTCCAAAAACGGCGCCGCGAACAGCAAAAGGATGATGAGCGGCGTTATTATCAGCGAAACGCTTGCCAGAGACAGCAACAGCGTCACTGCGCATCACCCGCTTTTTCATCGATGAAGCTTTTTAACTCGTCAAGGTCGCGCCGCGAAATGCCGTCGCCGTTATAAAGCGACGCGACGAAGCTTTTCAGCGAATTGCCGTGCAGCCGCTCCAGAAACGACTTGCTCTCGCTTTCCAAATATTCGTCCTCGTTTATGACCGGGGCGTAATAATTCGTCTTGCCGTTTCTGTAAACGGATAAAAACCCGCGGTCAACAAGTCTGGCCAAAAAATTAAGCAATGTCGTAAGCGCCCAATCCTTCTTCCCCTCAAGCTTATTCATAATAACCGCCGACGTTGTTTCGCCGCCGCATTTCCAAATAACCTTCATGATTTCCAGTTCCGCGTCCGGAAGCCGTGAAACCGCCATTTGCCCCACCTCATTCTACATATGTAAAACATATTATCATTTTACACATGTAAAACGTATTTGTCAATAGGTTTTTGAAATTTTTAAAGAAAAATTAAATCTTGTAATCAAAAGGATTAACGCATATAATGAATAAAAAAACGGGGAGGATGGGTTTATCACTAAATCGATGCAAAAACTGATTGTTATTCCTTTAATCATGCTGCTGTCGCTTGCGCCCGTTGCGGACGCCCGCGCGTCAAGCCCGGAAAGCGGCGGCGCGGATGAGCGGATCATCCGCCTGGCGTCTTACGCCAGCATCCTTGGCGGAACGGTTATCCACCACCACCTCAGCCTGGGCGTGGACAAAGGCGCGGCCGATGCCTTCGAGCCGCTGCTTGCCGCCTTCGCAAACCGCCTGTACGGCTTGGAAACGGAGTTCGGCAAGGTTACGGTGCGTTATGAAGGGGCATTTGACGATATTAACCCCGATGATTTTACCGGCATTGTCCTGGCATGGAACGGAGACCCTCTGGAGTTTGATTTTACGGCAACCCGAAAGATAAAGCACGGCCGCGGGCGCGATTTAGTCACCGACATCTATTTGGACATAACGGTTAACTACGAAAAACCGGGCGTTTACTCATTTACCGGAAAGTACGCGGGCGCCCCGTTCACCTTGTATATAGGAGTTAACTTCGAGCGCGTCGCCAAGTCTCCGGCGGACCCGGCAAGCTTAACCCACCTGTCCGTAACATATTTGCCCGCGGACGAGGTAAAGGCCCGTCCCGTAACGGACATCTCCTTCCATTTCGGCGGGGTTCATGAATGGTTCGGCGTGAACGACCTGAGGGATGTACGGCTTACGAACGGCGGTTTAGACGTTCCGTTCGGCTTACACGACTACATTGTACGGCATTTTGTGTACGATGGGGACGGAAACGCCTCCGGAACGGTGTTTACGCTGGTTCTTACAAATCCCCTGACAACCCCCGGAGTATACCGTCTATCCGGGTTTTACGGGGATGAGCGTTTTGATTTAAGCTGGATGCAATTAAATTAGAATGACATGGAAAGGAGCCATAACATGACACGGAGAATTATTTGCGCGGCTTTGCTAACCGTGATGCTTATTCTGGCGGCTTCCTGCGGCGCGGCGCCCGACCATCCGTTTATGGATGATATACCGTTGATTATACCGTCAATCCCCGCCGGGGAGACATTCATTTTTCAAAATAATGAATACTCTATAATCGTAAACACCGAATCAATGCTTCCCTATCACTTTTTTAACTACATGGAAGGCTTGTTTCAGGTTTGCTACGATGCCGGGAATCATTTCGACCACGGGCACGGCTGCCTGAACGTCGGCTTTACCGACACGTACGGCAACGTCATAATACCGCTTGAATACAGGCTCGGCTGGCATGACGAGCTGCACAGCGACGGTTTGGTGCTTTTGGTATCCCATGATTTCAGGTACGGTTATGCCGACGCGTCAGGCGAATTTGTTATACCGGTTCAGTTCATGCATGTATCCGGTTTTAATGAGGACGGGCTGCTGATAGCCGGAAAAATTTTCGATGACGGTTCGCATGGGTATGGCATTATTAACAGGGAAGGCGAAACCGTCCTGCCGTTTGAGTATGAATTTCTGACCAATCTATCGGGTGATGCGGTGGTGGTCGCTGAATTCGGCAGCTTTACGACAAGGTACGGATTGATGGACATTCGCGGCGAAATCATTATCCCTGTCCAATATGAATTTATGCATATAGATATTAACGAAGGCTTAGTACATGTGCAAACAGGCGGGCACCCAGCCTTTGACTACCCGGACAGGAAGCACGGGGTTTATGACATCGCGGGGAACGTTGTTATTCCCGCGGAGCTGGATTACGCGTTTGTAAGCAATTTCTTTGACGGGCTGGCCTCCGTAACGCAAATGACCGGTGACCATGTCGTCATTTCCGCCGAACGGGGCTTTACCCAACCCGTCTTAATATACGGCTATATCGACAAAACCGGCGCGCTGGCCATACCGATGGATTTCAACCTCGCCAACCATTTCGCCGACGGCCTTGCCTTGGTAGGGGTCTATGAGGATATAAGCAAGGGCGACGCTATGCTGTACGGTTTTATCGACACGCGGGGCAACGCGGCCGTACCGGTTATATACGCGGACGCGCGGGAGTTCTCCGAGGGGTTGGCGGCGGTCGGAATCAAAACCGCGGCGGGGATAAAATACGGTTATGTAAACAGGCGCGGCGAAACCGTTATACCGTTTGAATTTGACGCGGCGGAACTGTTCGGCGGCGGCTTTGCCTGGGTCAGAATCAACGGTATGTGGGGAATGATAGATTCCGCGGGGAACGCGGTAATCCCGCCGATTTATCAAAGCTATAGCAAAGTGTCGGACGGTTTGGCCGCGGTAAAGTCGCGTAATCTGTGGGAGCTTACGGATTTTTCGGGGAATGTCGCCGTACAGTATTCATTTGAAAGCCTGCATATATTTTCGCACGGTCTGGCAATCGTTAGAAAAGACGGCAAATTCGGCCTTATCAACACAAGCGGCGAAATAGTCGTACCCCTTGTATACGACGAAATTCAAAGGTTCGATGATTTTATTATAGTAAGGGAGAACGGATTGCGGGGAATTTGGAGGATAGTGCCGTCGGAAGAATAAAAACGGCATTTTACCGTCAGCTTTAATAACGTATGGTTTCGATTATATTTTTACCTTGAATCCGCGAGGCGGAATACCGCATTGTAACCCATGTCACAATCAGGACGCCAAGGGAGCATTGGATTATCGGCAGCCACGGCATAGGGAAGCCGAGTTCAACAGGCACAGCCAGATACCGGTAAACCGCATATGACCCGGCAACGCCCAGCGGCAAACCGATAACAAGGGATTTCAAGGAGCATAGTATGCTTTCGAGATTCAGCATACGGCTTAATCCCTCCGGCGTCATGCCCGCGCTCCGCAAAACCGCGAATTCGCGGGAACGGGAGCGCACGTTTGCCGATATGGTGCTGATTACGTTTGTCAGGCCTATAAGCGTCAGCATAGCGATAAAGCCGTAAATAAAAACCATGATGAGTCGGCCTATATCGCGTGTCATATCCATTTGCTCCTGGATATTGAATACGCTCAAATCCCCGAGGCTTTCATCGAACGTAAACATATCACGCAGCACGGCGCCCGCATATTCGGTAAATCCCGCCGCGTCCGATGAATTGGCGAACCATACGTACGATAAGGCGTCAAGCGCGGGAACGATGATGTTCACCATACTGTTGCTGACCCAAAGGATTTCCTTAGGTATTTCGCCTATCGAAAGCACGCCGTGCAAGGTTATGTCAAACTCATCGCCGTAATAATAATTCTTCATGCGTAATGTTTGATTGCTGAAAATCAATGGGGCGAGTATCTGCCGGCCTTCATCATGATACAGGGTAAACTGATTTACAAGAATATTTGAACCGCGCGGCACTCCCGCCAGCCTGCATAAAGCATCATAATTTTCCGCGTCCAAAACGATAAGGCTTGCGAAGATGATGTGTTCCCGATTATCCGGGCCGAGGGGCGGGTCAAGGATTTCCCTCGTCCTTGAGTTCAGCATTTCAATCGGAACCAGCGCCCGGTACGAGTGATAATCGGCTCCCGCGCCGAATACGTCCGTATCGGGAAACTCACGCATTTTTTCCGTTATTTCGCCGGCAAGGACGCTGTTAACCGCAACATATTTCCGTTCGATTAATTCCCAATCCTCTATCCGTCTGGCATCATAGTAAGAATAAAATTGCGCCGCCACATTTATGTCTATGCCGGGGAAGAACACGTTTGTAAGCGTGCCCATCATCATCCCGAACGTGCCGACCACAATAAATAAAACAATGCTGACGGTCAGCGACACTACCGTTGCGCGAAAATTCCTGCGGCTTCGCTTCAATGACTTGGAAGCCAACACGCCCTCAAACCCGAATAACTTTTGGATAAGCCAATTTTTGCGGGCTTGCCCCGGCTTGACTTTAACCTCGCCCGCGACGCGTATGGCGTCAATAGCGGTCAGCCCCGCCGCTTTACGGGCCGGAAGCCATGCCGAAAGGCCTACCGTCATAAATGATATTATTACAGAAAGCAGCAATGCCTGCCACGCGATTACAAAATCCAAAACAAGGGGCTGTTCGCTGACATTGTTAAGCCTAGTAAGAAAATAATCCACGATGCGAACACCCGTTAAGTTTACAAGCAGCCCTAAGGCTAACCCGGCAGGAATACCGATTAAGCAAAGGTAAACGCCTTCATACATAATCGTTTCCGCAATCTGTTTCTTTGTTGCGCCCACGCTTTTTAAGATTCCGAACTGCGCCGCGCGTTCGCCCGCGCTCACCCGGAAAGCGTTCGATACGACGATGACGGACGCGGCGACGATTATGGAAACAAAAACCGCGCTCATGCCGAACAGCATTGAATTATACATATTTATGTAATATTCATTATCGCCTATCACATGCCTGAACATAGCGTCGCCGCTCGCCGCGAAGCCAAAGACCGCGGTTATCATTGCGGTGGCGAGTATAATGCCGGCAAGCGTCCACGCGGTGCGGCCCCGGCTTGATTTTATTTGGCTGTACGCCAATTTTGCCGTCAGCTTCATTGGCGCACCGCCTCGTCACGGAGGATCCGCCCATCGCTGATTGTTATTACACGGTCAGCCTGCAAGGCTATGTTTTCGTCGTGAGTAATTATGATCAGGGTCTGGTTAAATCTTTTGTTGGACAGTTTCAAGAGGTCTATAACCTCACGGCTGGATTTGCTGTCAAGGTTCCCCGTGGGTTCGTCGGCAAGAATTACCGCGGGGTCGTTAATCAATGCCCTGCCGATAGAAACCCTCTGCTGCTGCCCTCCCGAAAGCTCGCCGGGCAAATGCCCTGCCCGGTCAGACAGCCCTATGGTTTCAAGGATATATTTTAACTTGCTCGCGTCCGGCTTGCGCCCGTCCAATAACCTTGGCAGCATGATGTTTTCTTCGGCGGTAAGCGTATGGATTAAGTTGTAAAACTGATAGATAAGGCCTATATTGCGGCGGCGGAATATTGCCAGCTCGCTTTCGTTTAATTTGTAAATCTCGTTGCCGTCAATTGTCACCGTTCCCGAAGTCGGGCGGTCAACGCCGCCTATAAGGTGCATGAGCGTGGATTTGCCGGAGCCGGATGCCCCGATAATCGCCGCAAACTCGCCTTTCTCAACGCTGAAGCTCACGCCGCCCAGCGCCGTGACCACCGTATCGCCTTTCCCATATGTCTTGTACAAATCTTTCACTTGTAAAACAGCCATTTTTTACCTCCCCGTGTTTGATGAAGCTATTTTAACAAACCAAAATGACTTTTCGGTGACTTTTTTTATGCCGAAAGTGACAATCCGGTCACTTAAAGAATTTCAGCGTAAATACAGCGCCTTGCCCATTACCGCCGCCATCTATTTCAATATCCCCGTTTTGCCCCCGCATTATCGCAAGGGCAAGAGGCAAGCCTATGCCGCAGCCTTTTTCATGGTTGGAGCCTTCAAACCGTTTGAAAAGCTTATAAATTTTATTTTTTTCTATTCCATTACCGCTATCCGTAACGGAAATCCACTTGCAGATAGGGTTTGAACCGCATTCTATGCGTATCGCGCCGCCATCAGGCGAAGCTTCCGAAGCATTTTTAATTAGGTTGGTTAAGGCTTCGCTTGTCCAGCGCCTGTCACAGGGCAATTCCGCGCCATTAACAATTTCTATTCCCTGATTTTTCACATCAAGCAGGATTTGAAGCGGTTCAAGCGCAAGGCCGATCAGTTCGTTTGACGGTATGGTTTCTGTTTTAAACTCTACGGCCCCCGCGTCAAGCTTCGCTATTTTAAGCAGCGCATAGGCAAACCACTCCATACGCGCAAGCCCCGCCTTTATATTCGACAGAAATTCCGTCTGCTTATCCGCGGGCGTTTCGCCTGCGGTGAGGGCGTTTTCAAGCAGCTCGGCCATAATCATCATTGAGGTGAGCGGCGTTTTAATCTGGTGGGAGATGTTCACAAGGGTATCGCTCATTGCGTTGCGTTCCTTTTGCAATATGTCAACCTGTTCATTTTTGCGGTATGCAAGCGTATGGATATCATTTTTGAGTATGCCCCATCCGCCCTCACGATTATCACGCAAATCAACGGATTGCCCGTCTATGATTTTACGGATATTACCGGACAGTTCCCTTACCTCGCTTTTTTTAATCCACACGGTAGCCAATCCCCCTAACAGTTTCGATATTCAGCGAATCGCCAAGTTTTTCACGCAGTCTTTTGATATATACGGTCAGCGTGTTATCTTCAACGAAGCTTCCCGCCGAATCCCAAATATTCTCCAAAATTTGCGCGCGCGTAAGCAATTGCCCTCTGTGCGAGGCGAATATCAGCAGCAGACGGTATTCAAGGGCTGTTAATACAAGCAATGCCCCGTTTATATACGTTTTGCCCGCCGACACATCAATCGTGATATCCCCAACGGTTAACAAAGACGGGATTGAATTGCCGGCAGCCTCATTCAATGTGCGCTTGACCCTGGCAAGCAGCTCGCGTATGCGGAAGGGTTTGATAACATAGTCATCCGCGCCGCCTTCAAAAGCCTTAACGATACAGGCCTCGTCATCAACAACCGTCAGAAAGATTACCGCCGTATCCGATAGCTTTTTCCGGACATCAAAGCCCGTACCGTCAGGCAATTGCATATCCAATATCGCAAGGTCGAATTTATGGGCCGCTATAGCATTGACCGCTTCATTTACGGTCAAGCCGTGGGATACGGCGTACCCTTCCCGCTCAAGGGCATATACAAGCCCCGACGCTATCATTCTATCATCTTCAACAACTAAAATACGCTTCATCAATTCTCACCCCGTATATAAGAACGATAAATATCAGACCTGTCCGGCAACTTGCATTCGGCGGATTTCTTTGATATTTTATATTAGACCTGTCCGGTAACCTGCTTTCGGTGGATTTTCGCGCAAATTTTTTGTTATGCTAGGAACGAAAAACCGCGTGTGCCCAAAGGCACAGAAGGTTTTTTGTGACGACGCAGAACGGAAAATTTGCCGGAAAGACGCCGGAACGAGGTTACCGGACAGGTCTATTGATAAAAGTAACAAAAATCGACCGGGATTTCAAGATAAATAATAACCATCTTATCTTTACACTAAGCCCATGATTTGATAAGATGGATTACGATAATATAAAATAATTTTATTTACCCTCTTGACTTGAACATGATGTCGCAGTTTAAACTCTCTTTAAGAGATTGGGAAAGGAGGGTACGGTCATGGAATTGCTGACAGTCAGCAGGATTTCAAAGGATTATGGCGTTTCCACAAGAATGCTGCGCTATTATGAACAAAACGGCCTCATTAAAAGCCTTAGAAAAGAAGGATATTCATACAGGGTTTATGATGAGGCCGCGGTCATGCGCTTGCAGCAGGTTATTATCCTGCGCAAATTGCAAATCCCGGTAAAGCAGATATGCGCTATCTTAAATAATCCCGGCGCCTCAGCGGTTATTGAGGTCTTTAAGAAAAACATACGGGAAATTGATATCGAAATTACCGCTTTGTCTACAATCAGAAAGATTTTAAACAGATTTGTAAACGAGCTTGAGGAAGCGGCCAGCCTAAATCTTAGCCTTGATTTCCTAAACGGCGATTCCGTAAAGGAATTAACCGGCTCCCTCTCCCTGATCCAAAAAAACATAAAGGAGAGTATGGCAATGAACGATCTGAACCAAGCCGCGGAGGTTTTGAGCAAACTGCGCAATGTAAGGGTGATATACCTGCCGGCTATGACGGTGGCGTCATACCGTTATATAGGCGAAAACCATGAGGAAAACGCCTTGAAAACGGTGGATGAGTTTGTAAGGAAAAGCGGGCTTCTGCAAATTAAGCCCGATTTACGTCATTTTGGGTTTGAACACCATCTTTTGTTTTCGGAACACCGCGGTTATGATGCGATGGTATCAATACCCGATGATATGGACGTCCCCGCGCCGCTTGTCAAGAAGAAATTACGCGGCGGGATGTACGCTGCTTACACAACCGATATTGGCGCGGTTGATTCTTGGCTGGGTATGCTGGCTTGGATAAACGACAGCGGCAAGTATCAGTTTTGTGATACCTACGCGCGCATAGAACCGGCTGTGGAGGAAATTATATACACGGGAAGGTTTTATTTCGAAGAACAGTTAAATTATTACAATAATATTCAAGCTCCTGATTTTAACCCGGATGACATGCAGTGGGACATGTTAATGGCCATAAAGCCTGCGGAAACCACCGCGGAGGTTTCTGAGGATATAACGGACAGCTTGGAAAAATGCGGTTTAAATGCCAGACTTGTAAATAGAAATAAAACAAAGATAATAGGATTTTCAAAAATCATACCCAGAGGCTCAAAGGATGATTTTGTGGAAGAATTTACGAATGAAATCAAATCCGACGGGCGCTTGGATATACTGAATCAATACAGAAAGCCCGGCGCCCCGCTCCTCGGCTTTGGCTTCCATGATTTAGATTCCAAAAGGAACGGAGGCTGGCGCTTAACATACGGTATGTTGGAATCAGACATAACAGATGCGGATGCTTTTATGAAACATAATCCGTTTGTTAAAAATATCGACGCCTCTAAATGGCTGCGCATAGAATACACAAAGGAATTTGACTCTGATTCTATCGCGAAAAAAGCCTACGAAGCCGCCCCTAAGCTTGGATATATTTTTAACAGCACCATTATGGGTAATATCGACGAATACCCGGACGGCAATATTGGGAAACCCGCCGGCGGAGACGGTAGGGAAAGCGTCCTATATCACTGGTTTCCCGTTTTGTAACATGCTCTGTTCTTAGTCTGTTCTTAGATACGCCTTATCATACCAGGCTCTAAGCCAAGCGTATCAATAAACCTCTTTATATATACGTCCCATAACGCCCATTCGTGACCGCCGGGTGATTCCTCGTACGTAAGGTTATATCCCAGGTCTTGAACAAAATCCCTGAAACGGACATTGCCTTCGAACAGGAAATCATCCGTGCCGCAAAATTGGTAAAGGCGGGGCTTTTGCCGGAGCCTCGCCGTTCTTTCCGCGGCGGCGAACAGGTCGTTGGCGCTGCCCTTGATAGCGTCCACGCCTCCCGCAACCATTTTTATCTCATTTTTCATATCTTCCGTGCCCGCGAACAGATTAACCAAATCCAGCGCGCCGGACAGGCTTCCCGCCACCGAGAATAAATCCGGGCGGTTAAGGGCGCATTTGAACGCGCCGAAGCCCCCCATGGACAAGCCGGCAACAAAGGTATCCTCGTACTTCCTTGACAGCTTGAACAACGCGCGGGTCACTTCAATCAATTCCACACTTACGAAAGTCCAGTACCTATAGCCGTTTTCTATGCCGGGAAAATCGTTGTAAAAGCTGTTGTTGCAATCGGGCATAATAACGGCCAGCTTGTATTCTTCCGCATAGCGCGGGAGAGAAGTAGACCGCGCCCAGGAATTGAAATCGCCCGAATACCCGTGCAGCAGGTAAAGCACCGGGTATTCGCCGCCATTAATATCCTCCGGTATAATCACGTTCATATTTGTGTGGGAGTTGAGCGCCTTGGAATAAAAACTACAGGTCATAAACGCCATACAGATTCTCCTTTTGCTTCCTTTTGTTTCATAGTATAATAATTATAGCACGAATAGAATAAATAATAAATATTTTATATTCTGAAAGCGAACCAACGGCCATCTTGCGACAATATAGCTATGAAGGGGATGATGGCATCGGTTGAAAAAGAATTCTCCGATTTTTTGGAAGCTCATGAAAAAGACATCTTCTCCTTTTGCCTTTATTTGACTATGAGGGGGGACGATGCGGAGGAGTTGTACCAGGACACTATGCTGGCGGCATTTTTATCTATGGATAAGCTAGATATGGCAAAAAATCCCAAGGCGTTTATATATGCTATTGCCGCGGGAAAATGGAAAAACGCGCGCCGCAAGGCTTTTAGGCGCAATACTATCGCTCCGGCCGCGGATGTTTTGGAAATTGCGGATATGCCCGGCGCGGATGGCACGGAAGCCGCAATTGAAAAGGTGTTATTCAAAAAAGCAATCGCTGAAGCCTTCAGCCGTTTGGATGTCAAATACCGGGTTCCCTTGATATTATGTTACTTTGATGATTGTTCTATTGAAGTGATAGCCGGAATTTGCAAAATACCCAAAGGCACGGTCAAGAGCAGGCTGCATAAGGGGCGAAGCCTGTTAAAGCGGGAGCTGGTCAAGGAGGGGTATGATGGAAGATAATCTGACAAGTGATTTAAAGGAGTTTTTCGCGGACAGAGTACCGCCCCCGGCGGAAACCAGGACCGCCTTGACCCGAAAGCTGGCGGAGGCGCAAAGGGATATTGAGCGCAGACGGACGATAGGGCAGTGTTTATTGGTCCTGCTCTATGCAATGCTGTTTTCGGCTTCAATACTCGGGATAGCGTGGGTGTTTTTCGGCGCGGGCATAATTGTCCTTGCCGTCTTGATTTACCTTTCCGCGTCCATAACCGCCGGGCTTGCCATTGTATTAGCCTTTAAAAGTCTATTAGCGAAAGGCGGTAACGCGTGTGATGCTGTTATGGACTAGCGCCGGAATATTCGTATTCTCCATTCTCGCCCTTTTAACCATGCTGGGCTGCTGGACATATTCAGACGCTAAGATACGCTCCGGCAAACCGGAAATTTGGGTTTTGATCGTTCTTCTCGTACCCAATTTTATCGGCCTTATTATCTATCTTCTGATTGGCAGGACAAAGGAATCAGAAGGCCCGAAGCCGCCCGGGAATAAATTTTTCAAACCCCTCGCCGCCTTTGGCATACTGACCATATTGGCCTTTGCGGCCGTCATGACATTTGCGATACTTGTACCGATACCATAGTATTAAACGGGAGGAAAACATAATGTTATTATTTACTTTAAGCCTGATAGGACTAATACTTTCAATTTTTGCCCTGTTGGGCACCGTCGCCTTATGGGTCTATAAAGACGCCAAAACAAGGGCGGAAAACGCGGGGATTTGGGCGATATTAAGCCTTGTGGCATTCCCCGTCGGTTTGATTGTTTATCTTTTGGCGGGCAGGACAAAAAAAGTCAACGGAACCCCAGCGCCTAAAATCAAATTAATAATACTCGCAATATTCTTTGCGGTCCTGGTGGCCGTATCCGCCGGGCTTCTCATATACAGCGTCACAGGCGGGTCTTTAACAGGATTTGGATCGGTAAAATCCGGCGCGTTCTCCATGTCGATGAATTGGTATTCGGACGGCCGTTGGTCATTTAACGCCCGAAGCGCCAATGGCAGGATATCCAGATCCCCCAACCTGACTGCCGAGGAGCTTAATTCCTTCTTTGTAACTAATTCCAACAATAACGGGGAGGTGAGCTTGTTAATTTCTCAGGGGAATGTTGAAACAACCGTAGATATCTCCGGTTATTTCAACGGTTATATAGATATGAGTGATTTTAAACCGGGGCGGATAAGGCTGCAATTGAATTTTAACAGGGCGTCAGACGTAAGCGCCTTAATACGGTGGCGGTAAGTCTCGGCTTCCTCAAAATCGCTGTGAAGAACAAATTGCCCGATGTCTTTAATACCAAGCTGCAATCTAAATCACACTAGCTTTGATTGCAGCTTGGTATTACTGTAAGAATTCACTTTTCTTCTCATCCAGCACAAGCAGCGCGCCCTCGAAATCATAGTCGTCAATCCGGTCCGCAAGCTTGTCCATGCCGACGATGCCGCGCAGCCTATCCACATAATCGGACGCGCCGAAATCGTTCTTTTTCAATAACGGCTCCAGTTCCCCAAGCAGTTCCGACAACTCATCGCTTTTTATTTCAAGGGTAACCGGTTTTGCGTATTCCGCTTCTTTCAAAAGGGGTTCCAGTTCGATAAGGGCTTTTTTCAGTTCTTTTTCAAGAACGTCCAGTTGTTCGGGCGTCCAGCCATCCGGCCTGCCGCTCAGGGTTTCCTCAAGTGAAAACGCCGCGTCCCGCAGCTCATTTTTACCCAGATATCCCGCGCCGCTTTTTAAGGTATGGGCGATTCTGTGCGCGGTTTTTATATCCCCCGAATTTAACGCCGCGGATATTTTTTCAAAGGTGTCTTTATTACCCGCCGCGAAAACGACCGCCGCTTTACGGAACAGCTCTTCCTCACTTTTGAAACCGGATTTCCGTTTTTCGCCGCCGGTGCCCGGTTGGATTTTATTAAGCGGCAGATATTTCTTAACAATCTCGCACAACTCGTCCGAATTAACGGGCTTAGCTAAAAAATCGTTAAAACCGTTGCTAATAAACATATCCCTCGCGTTTTTAACGGCATTGGCGGTCAAGGCAACAATTACAAGCTCTTCAAACTTCCCGCCCATATTCCTTATCTCCCGCACAGTTTCAATACCGTCCATCTCCGGCATCATCTGATCCATGAAAACAATGTCGTAATCTTTTTGCTTTATAAGCTCGATTGCCATAATCCCCGAATCCGCCGTGTCCGCTTGAATATCCATAAGGCTTAATAAACCGCTTGCTACCTTCAGGTTAAACACGTTGTCATCCGTAACCAGAATCTCCGCGTTTGGCGCGCTCAGGGCCTGCGCGGCTTCATTAACCATATTTTTCCGTATATTGTCGTCATTACCCCTAATTGCGGGTATGATAACGGAAAATACCGTACCGCGCCCGTATTCGCTTTCCACGGTTATCTCGCCGCCCATCATTTTAACGAAGGATTTGCTGATTGAAAGCCCCAGGCCCGTCCCCACAACATTGCGGTTCTTTGATTTGTCAACCTGCTCGAAAGCGTTAAACAGCTTGGAAAGGTCTCCTTTATGTATCCCCATGCCCGTGTCTTCAATCCTGAATATGAGCTGAGCGCCCAATGCCGTGATTTTCAGCTTGACATACCCTTCTTTCGTGAATTTTACGGCGTTTCCGCAGATGTTGGTTAAAACCTGCCTTAACCTTAGGTCGTCTCCGAAAAGGCAGTCGGGAAGGTTGTCCGCTTTTTCGAGCATAAATTCAAGTCCCTTGTTACGGGCAACGTACGCGAACATCGACGCGATGTTATCCGCAAACTGATGAAGGTTGTAATCTACGGGGTTCAGCTCAAGCTTCCCCGCCTCGATTTTGGACATGTCCAGTATATCGTTTATTATGCCCAGAAGCGAATGCGCCGAAGCGCTGATATCCTTTACGAAGCTCATCTGGTGGTCATTCAGCCTCTCATGCTCCAAAAGCTCCGCCATGCCCAAAATAGCGTTCATCGGCGTTCTGATCTCATGTGACATATTCGCCAAAAACGTGGTTTTTGTGTTGCTTGCTTCCTTCGCGTTTTCAGCCGCTTCCAACAGCTGTTCGTGGGCGATTATATAATTGTCGTGCTCCGTGCTTACATCCTCCATGGCCTTAACCATGCAATTAATCGGTATATTCACGTTCAAGGCTATTTTTCTCGCCATATCATGGCATGTTTCCGACCCGCAGGCGCTGCAATCAACGTTTTGCTGGACATAATTGACTTTACCCAGCTGCTCAAAGGCATTGCTGATATCCGCGTCAGTTATCTCCGGGAATACAAGGGACGCCGGGCTGTAATCCCTCATAAAATGCGAAAGCTCGAAGGTATCGCTGTATTTTCGGAATATTTGCTCATAATATTCATGAGGGCGGGCTTCCGTTACCTTCTTTCTCCCGCCGTTCATCAATTTGCTTATTTCAAACACATTTTGCTCATGAACGCAGGCGGAGCCCATAGAACAGCCCTCGGTGCAGCTCAGCACATCAAAGATATCGGGCATCATTTCCTCCGGCATTTCCGCGTATGTATTAAGCTTCTCATATATGCCGTAACCCTCGCCCTTGACAATATGAAGCTTTTTACCGGCAAAGAACTCGATATTCTCCTTCAGCCCGCCGGGCAAGGGGAACAAAACGCCCAAACAGCCGTCGTCATGGTCAAACCCGGTCTCCTCGTCCGGCAGCGTTATATTATTAACCCACAGATACTCAAGCAATTTATAGAATGTAATGTTGTACGAAGCCAGCCCCGTTTCCCGGAATTCGTTTGATTTTGCTATACATGGGGAAATCGCCGCTATGCGGTCGTTTATGCCCTGATATTTGTTCATATATATCGAAGCGCAGGCCATCGGGCTATGTACGGGGGACAGCCACCTTAACAAGTCATTGCGGTACATTTCGCAGTAATTCACAATAACCGGGCAAGGCTGCGTTATGATGGGCCTGTTATTCGTTTCCATATGCTTGATATGCGCCCATATACAAATATCCGCGCCAAGGGACACATCGTATATGTATCTTACGCCAAGCCGTTTCAAATATGTAAAAAACCTCTTGTATTCGGGCATATTCGTACGGATTGAAGGCGCGGCTATAATGGATATGCGCATACCTTTTGATAAATCGTAAAAAAAACGTTCCGTATCATCCTTAAAATACCTCGCGTCGTGTTTGCATGCCGAAATGCACCGTCCGCAGGTTATGCAGCGTTCATGGTCAATCTTAACCCTTATATTGCCGTCATCATCCTGGAACGTGATGTTTGCCATCTCCATAGGGCATTCCCGCACGCACCGGTTGCAGCCCACGCATAGGCTGCTGTTTGACCCGATTATATCGTCCATTCTGTTTTTCATTATTACACCCGCCTTAGGTATTTCTCGATTTTCGCGCGCAGCTCTTTCGGCTCAAACGGTTTTTCTATATAGTCGCAAGCTCCCAATTCCATTGCCGCTTTCATGTTCTCCTCCGTACCTATGCTTGTCAGGAAGATGACCGGCGTTTCCCTATGCTCGGGAAACGCCCTGATAATGGGAATCAAATCAAACCCGCTTAACCCGGGCATTCTATAATCCAGCAAAAACAAATCCGGTGTTATCCTTTGTAAAAAATCCTTCAGCTTCTCCGGGTCCGACAGCGTGTATACATTGTACTTGTCGCGCAGCGCGTAATCTATCGCCCTCAGTATATTGGGAACATCGTCAACGGAAAGGACGCGCGGCTTGCCGCCGTCATACGCGGGGCTACCGCTTATATTTTTACCTTTGACGGGGCTTATAACATTTTCTATTGTTTCAACCAATAATTCATTGGAAAAGGGCTTGCTTACATAGGCGGCGGCTCCCGGCGCTTTGGCCGCGCTTTCCTTATCTTTTTTGCCTGTTACCGCGACGACCGGTATTCCGGCATAACAGCCGCCGTTCAGTTCCAACCCTCCGGCACCCGGCGTATTAACATCCAATAAAATCAAATCGGGTTTTATGTCTTTAAAAGCGCCGGGAAGCATATCGGCGGAAGTTACGGCGGAAACCTCATAACGGTTTTCGAGTATTTTTTTCACGCTCATCAAGCCGAAGCCGGCATTGTCAACATGCATGATTTTTTTCCTTTTGTGATCCACGGTATACCTCCTTTAAAACCGTTTATTTCCCCTTTATTTCCTTCAATAATTGAAGCGCGCCCTCAAAATCATAATCGTCAACCCGTTCCGCCAGCTTCTCCGTTCCGGCGGTCATGCGCAATTTCTCCGCGTAGCTTGCCGCGCCGAAATCGCCTTTAGCAAGCAGCGGCTCCAATTCCTCAAGCAGCGACGCCAGCTCCGCATCCCCAATTTCCGCGGCCGCCGGTTTTTCGGATTCCGCTTCCTTAAACACAGGCTCAAGCTCAATCAACGCTTTCTCCAATTCCTGTTTAACAGCCGCTAACTGCCCGGAAGTGTAACCGGTCCCGTTCCCAAGCGACTCTTCCAATGAAAACGCCGCGTCCCGCAAACCATTCTTCCCCAAATATCCCGCGCCGCCCTTCAATGTATGCGCTATCCTGTGCGCGGTTTTCACATCCCCCGAATCCAGCGCGTCAGTTATATTTTCATAGGTACGCTGATTTTCCTTTACGAAAATAGCAATGGATTTACGGCGCAACCGCTCTTCCTTGTCCGCGTTCGGTTTTTGATTTACCGCATCCGTCCGTATTTTACCGGGGGGCAAATACCTTTGCGCGGTCCTCCGCAGCTCGTTCGCGTCAATCGGTTTTGAGATGAAATCGTTAAATCCGTTGTCCAAAAACATTTCACGCGCGCCCTTGACGGCGTTTGCGGTAAGGGCAATGATTGTCAGCTTTTCGTATTTGCCGCCCAATTTCCTTATTTCACCCGCCGCTTCAATGCCGTCCATCTCCGGCATCATATGGTCCATATAAATAATGTCATAATCATTTTCCTTAACGCGCGCAATCGCCTTAGCCCCCGAATCCGCCGTTTCCGCACGGATGTCCATAAAGCTCAGCAGCCCGCTTGCCACTTTAAGGTTAAATTCATTGTCATCAACAATTAATATCTTCGCGTCCGGCGCGCTTATATGCAGTTCTGTCAGAACATCCTTTCTTTCCGGGATTTTATCGGCATCGCCCTCAATAACCGGTATCGCGACGGTAAACGCCGTGCCGTGCCCGAACCTGCTCCGCACGGAAATCTCGCCGCCCATCATCTCCACAAACGATTTGCATATCGTAAGCCCCAAGCCCGTTCCCACAACATTCCGGTGTTTAACGTTATCAATCCGCTCAAACGCGATAAACAGCCTGGATAAATCCTCTTCCCGTATGCCCGCGCCCGAATCCTCAACCGTGAACACAAGCCTGTCCCCAACCGTATCAACCGTCAGCTTAACATATCCTTTTTCAGTGAACTTGACGGCGTTTCCGCATATATTTGTCAGAACCTGCCTAAGCCTCATATCATCTCCGTATAGGCAGCCGGGTATGTTTCCGCCGAGCTCGGTTATGAACCTAAGGCCTTTATTTTCCGAAATATACGTAAACATCGAAACGATATTATCCATAAACTTATTAAAGCAATAATCCACAGGGTTCAGCTCAAGCCTCCCCGCCTCTATTTTGGACATATCCAGTATATCGTTTATAATACCTAAAAGCGACTGCGCCGATGCGCTGATGTCCTTTACGTAATTCATCTGCGCGGCGGTAAGCCTTTCATGCTCCAAAATCGCGGACATGCCCATGATGGCGTTCATGGGCGTTCTGATTTCATGGGACATGCTTGCCAGGAACTCTGTTTTGGCGCGGTTTGAATGCTGAGCGGTTTCCACCGCTTCCATTAACTGCTCCCCTTTTTCCCATAGCTCCTTGGTCCTGATATCGACAAGCGTTTCCAGCCTTAACCCTTCCCTGCGCTTTTTTATCATTAATATAATTGAAAAAACAAGCCCGACAGAAAGCATCCCCAGGCCTATCATATAGGGAATGCGCTCCTGCTGGAGCCTTACGCGGTAATCGTATGTCTTGCGCAGCCAGTGCCCCGCAACGCCCTCCGCGCCGGCCAGCCTCATAGCCTTTGTTACAATGGAAGCCAGGACCGGTTCGTCAATATTAAATCCGAATGTTGAATCATAATAATAATCAAAAATATAGTTTGCTTTATAACCGACGAGTTCGCGGTAGTTTGTCAAAATAAGCAGTTGATGCTCGCCGGTGATGACCATGTCTATTTCGCCGTTTTCCAGCGCGTTAAAAGCCGAATAGGTACTGTCATAGTCAATTATGCTCCTGTGGTTCGGGAACCAGCTTTTAAAGGTATCGCTGTACGCTGTGTTCCTGGCCGCCCCTATCTTGACATACAAAAGCTCGTTGATATTGATATTGCGGAAGTCCGATTTTGAAATAAGCGCGAAATGGCTGCGCTTATACTTTTCGTCCGCCCAAATGAACCCATTGGTTCTCTCCGCCGTCGGAATCAGCTCGGTAATCATGGAAACGCTTCCGACCTCAAGCATACCAAGCAGCTCCGGCCAATACGCGTTTTCATCATTCAGCCGCCGGAACTCAATCCCCGTAATCCTTTCCATTTCGTTAATCAAATCAATAGCTATGCCTTCCCACTGCCCGGTTCGCGTATCGTAAAAGCTGACGGGATAATTTGTGGTTTCGGCGGCGTAGAATACAACCGGGTTGTTTTTGACGTACTCACGTTCAGTATCCGTTAAAAGCATAAACAGCTTATGGCTTAGATAATCCTGCCGCCCTTGATTGTACAGCTCCGCCAAATAGTAGATAGCGCCGTTTTCAAGCGCCTTGTCCATAATGTTGATAATAGGCCAAAGGTCCCGGTTTTGCGTAGAGAGCGAAACGGGGCTGTAAATTATTGGCAAAAATGTGCTGACTATAACCTCGCCGGAAAAATCAAATGCCGCTTCAGCCGGGGATTCATCGAAAAACGCGTCAACCTCACCGCTTGCCAGCATCGCGTAGGCCTGGGGGTAATCGTCAACAAAAAACGCCTCAAACTCATTCTTTTCAACCCTGTAAACATCATCCGTCGTGGTGGTTCCGTCCAAAAAGGCATAACGCAAAGGCCGCGTCTGCGCAATCGCCTGCAACGGAACGTCGTTATCCAAGCGCACGACTATTATCTGCCGCTGCACGATATCGTCCGTCATCAGATATTTTAAACGCCGCTCATCGTTTGCGGTCAGCTCCCCGGTAAAGTCAACGGAGCCGTCCTCCAGCCCCTCTATCAGCTCATCCCACTCGGCAATCCGCGGTATAAAGGGTATGCCGAAAAGCTCCGAAAGCCATTCGCAGAAAAGGGCGGCAAACCCCCTTACTATGCCGTCATCCCCCTGAAAGGCCTCGGTGCTGTAGTTTGAGGCGTATACAAACGAATCAACGCGGCTTTGCAGCTCCTCCGCCGCGGTTATTTCTTCCCGCGTTACGCCGGGTATATCCCGGAACGAGGTAAAAACCGGCATTTCATTGCCGTTCCCTTCATTCCGCGCAGAGCATCCCGAAAAAACCGCGGACATCACAACCACGGCAAAAAATAACGCTGATATCCGCTTTAAACCCTTCATAGCCTCTTACTCCTCATGCTTCACAACCCTGTTCCGCCCCGATTCCTTTGCTTTATACAGGGCCTGATCCGCTTTGCTTAAAAAATCGCCGCTTACGATATTCGAACCGGGGACGGCGCAATTAACCCCTATACTCACCGTTATCCGTGTTTCGGCCCCATAGTCGGCCGGAATGACGGCCGCCGCAATATTCGCGCGTACCCTTTCCGCAATCTCCGCGGCGGCGTTAATATCCGTGCCGGGCAGTAAAATGACAAACTCTTCGCCGCCCCAGCGCGCGGTAAAATCCCCCGGGCGCATTAATGACCCCACGGCTGTTTCCGCAAAGGTTTTAAGCGCGGCATCCCCCTGCTGATGCCCGTAGGTATCATTGTAATTCTTGAATTTATCAATGTCCATTATCATAAGGCTGATGGGCGTTTTATCCCGCGCCGCCCTTCCCCACTCTGAGTTCAGGCGGTTCTCGAACCCGCGCCGGTTTGCTATCTTCGTAAGCGGGTCGATAAGCCCGATACGCTCGATTGTGCGCATCTGATCAATGATCTTAATGTGCGTGTTTACCCTGGCCTTAACGATGGTTTTATGAAACGGCTTCGTTATATAATCCACTGCCCCCAGGAAAAAGCCCTTTTCCTCATCCTCCGCATTTGAAAGGCCCGTTATGAATATTACGGGAATTTTACTGGTAGCCTCGGATTCCTTTAACTTCGCTATAACCTCGAACCCCGACATTTCAGGCATAAGAACGTCAAGCAGTATCAAATCGGGCGCATATTCCTTCGCAAGCTCAACAGCCCGCTGCCCGTTCCTGGAAATTAAAATGTTATACATAGGCGACAAAACGCTGCCAAGTATATCCACATTCATCTTCTCGTCATCCGTAATCAGGATGGTAAACTCTTTCTTGTTCTCCGCCATACCCGTAAACCCCTTTAATATATATTCCTCAATTCATTAAACGCGTTCATCGCGTGTACAAAATCCATATTCTCAATATGCCGGGTCAGCTCCCCGCTTCCCGGTACGGCCCGAAGGCTGCCGGCAAATGCCAGGCATTCAACATCGCAATTCACAAGCAGCGGCTCTAATTTATCAAGAAGCTCGCGCAAGGCCGTTTCATCAAGGGGCTTCACCGGCGAAGCGGGCAAAACCGGTTCGCGCGCCAGGGGCGTAAGCTCCGCCAGCACCGCGTTCAGCTCGGTTTCCAGGGCTTTTATATGCGCGGGGGCGGCAAGGTTCATCCCATCCGCCAAATGGCTCTCCACTTCCTCCGCGGCCTGCCGCAGCCTTGCCTTTTTCAGCTGTCCGGCATTGTTTTTAAGTGAATGAGCCAGCCTGTGCGCCAGTGTTATATCTCCCGCGTTTAACGCCTCCGCAATCTCGCCGCACTTATTTTTATTGCTTTCCACGAAATTATTGATTAATCTCTGACGCAGCTCATCATCCGCCCGTTCACGCCGCGCCGTATCTTCTTTCTGCCAGATTACGGGCTTGAAATATTTCATCAGGCAGCGCCATAATTCCTGCGACGTAAACGGCTTACCCACGCAATCCGTCATTCCCAGCGACTGATACAGCTCCCTGTCGTTGGTCATTATATTCGCCGTCATGGCTACAACAGGGATACCCGGGTCGAATTCGTTTATCTTGGCCGAAGCCTCAAGGCCGTCCATAACGGGCATATGTATATCCATAAAAACCAAATCAAACTGCTTCTCGCCTTTTACTGCCCGGTTTTTTACCATTTCCACGCCGATTTTGCCGTTTGCCGCCACGGTTGTTTTAAGCCCTACCCTTGCCAAATGCTCCGTTATAACCTGCTGATTCATGCCGTTGTCCTCGCATAACAGGACATCGCCTTCAAACGTTGGTTTCTCAAGGTCGTCGAATAATATTTTTTCTACCGGCACATCCCCGCCGCCCGAATCGGCCGCGTCGAATGTAATCTCGAAGCTGAACTTGCTGCCCACGCCGGGTATGCTGTCAACATAAAGCTTGCCGCCCATTACCTCGATGATGTTTTTCGTTATGGCAAGCCCCAGCCCCGTGCCGCCGTATTTACGCGTGGTGCCCGTCTCGGCCTGGGTAAACGGGTCGAATATCCGGGTCATCTGCTCCTCCGTAATACCGATGCCGCTGTCCTTAACCTCAAAGTACATAGTTACGCTGTCCGTTTTTATTTCCTTCACGGACGCCTGCATCTTTATCAAGCCGCTGCCGGTAAATTTCACGGCGTTTGACAGGAGGTTCACCAATACCTGCCGGAGCCTCGTGGGATCACCGTACAGCACCTTTCCGACGGAGGGCTCGGCGTAAAAATGCAGCGCCAATCCCTTCTCTATCGTTTTCGGCATGATAACCGTCCGGCAGGAGGCAAACATTTCGCTCATATCAAAGGGAATGTTCTCCAGCTCCAGCTTCCCGGATTCGATTTTTGATATATCCAGTATATCGTTTATAATTTGTAAAAGCCACTGGGAATTATCCTTTATTTTAGTAAGATAATCCTGGGTGTTCGGCGGGTTGCCGTTATCCAGCGCAAGCTCCGAAAACCCGACGATGCTGTTCATCGGCGTTCGGATTTCGTGGCTCATATTCGCCAAAAACACCGATTTGGAGCGCGAGGCCGCCACCACCGCCGCCTCCATTTCCTTGCGCTTCGTGATGTCGCGCGCAATGCCCAAAACCCCGATTACCTTGTCATTCACTATCAGCGGCGTTTTTATCGTTTCAAAATACGGGACGCTTCCGTCGGCGGCGGGCAAAAACCCGTCCTCAGCATGGGCGCGCCTTTCGCTGATAACCAAGCGGTCTATCTCGTTCAGCCTATCCACCGTTTCAGCGGGCAGCCCCAATCCGTCCGCGTCCGTTTTTCCCATAAAATCCCCGTTGCCGCCGAAATGCCTTGAAAAAGCCTTGTTATAGTGCGTATACCGTAAATCCATGTCTTTGGCGACAATAATGTCGGGTATCGAATCGAACAATGTCGTAAGGGTGGCGGTTTGCAATTCAAGCTTGCGCTCCGCTTCCTTGCGTTCCGTTATGTCAAACGATATGCCTAAAACCCCAATAACGGAGCCGCTTAATATAAGAGGCGCTTTAATGATTTCATAAATAAAATGCTCACCCAGAACGCCGGGCACAGGGTCCTCAACCACAATTATCCGGCCCTCGCCGATAACCCTGCGGTCTATCGCCCTGAATTTCTCCGCCACTTCCGCGGGCACCTTTATGCCGTTTACATCATCTTTTCCGATTACATCCTCTTTATTAAGACCGAAATGCTCCAGCATGGATCTGTTGCACTCGGTATAATCCAGATTCAGATCCTTCGCGAATATATGCGCGGGGATAGAGTCAAACAGCGTGGTTAATGTGGCGGTCTGCATCTCAAGCACACGCGTTCTGTCCTCCAGCTTTAACGAGGTTTCATGCATACTCCGGGTCATATCGTGGCGTAAGAAGGCGTTGCCTATCAAAAGGCAGCCGGATCTGAGAATGGACGCCTCCCTTTCGGAAAACGTTCTTTCCGTATGGCAGTCGTCGAACCCGGCAAACCCCCAAAACTTCTCCTTCATGAATATGGGCGCCGCAAAAACGGATAATACCTGCGTTCCCGATAAAAACTCACGGGTAGGCGGCGCCATATCCCTCGCCATGCCGTTTACGCACCGGCCGTTTGACAGCGCCTCCTCCCAATCGGGCATGGTGCCGCGGTAATTAATGTTTTGCGTAAACGCGTCCCCTTGCTTTAGGGCGGAGCTGTCATACCATTCATATATCTGCGATGAGTAAAGCTCTCCTTCATAAACGTGGTTTTTCCATATATAACCTCTGTCAACACCCACCGCGACAGCCATCATTTCCATGCTGCGGTAAAGATTATCTTCAAATTCGCTTTCCTTTGTATCCAGCAGCAGCGCGGCCGACCTGTCAATCGCCTGGAGAAGGCCGTCGCACCGTTCGATTTCCGCCATCATCTGCTTATGCTCACGTAAATCCCGGGCGTAGGTCGCGATAAACGCGTCGTCCCCGCGCGTTACGCGCGAAACCGTAACCTCTACGGGAAGGGGAGCCCCGTTTGGCAGCAGATGCATAAATTCCAAGACACAGCGCCCGTTTTCCATGGCTTCCCGTATGGACCGCTCCATTTTATCAGCCGTCAGCGTGCCGTCGGGCTGGTATTCGGGCAGCAGGCTGCTGAAGCGCCGCGCGTATTCGCTTTTGCTCCCCAGCCCGAAAAGCTCCACAACCGTTTCATTGCAATCGAATATAGTAGAGGCATCCTCCCACAGCGTGCAGGCCAAGGGCATCGCGTTAAGCATCATGCCGGCGTATTCATGGGTCTTGCGGAGTTCGGCCGTTTGGATATTACGGTTTATGGCGCTGGCAATGATAAGGCTTCCCGAGCGCAGGATATCTATATCCTCCTGCGGCAAGGCGTGTTCGGCGCGGCAGTTATCGAAGCTTACAAAACCCCAGAACTGCCCGTGCAAATGTATCGGGACCGCCAGAACCGATATTGCGCCGTTAAGCTCTGCCCGTTCCTTTTCCGCTCCTTCGGGCATTTTACTGACCGGGCTGTTTACGCATTCATCCCGTAAAAAGCATTCCAGCCATAAAGGCGCGTTTGTTTCGTACATAAATGCCGCGCCCGCGCCAATGGCGCTGCCTGCCGCCGCGCCCGCGCCGTTCGTCCATTCATGGGTGAGGATATGATGCAGGACGCCGTCCCTCATTTCGTTGCGCCAGATAGATACGCGGTCAACATCCATACAATCGGCAAGGATTTTTAACCCCTTAGGCAGAGACGCCTCAAAAACGGCCTCGTTTTCCGCGCTAAGCAGCGTCGCCGCCATTGTGTTTACCGCGTGAAGAATCTGAGCCTGTTTCCCTCTCTCATCAGCCAAGGACATAAGCCTTACGGTATTTTCCCCCAGCCGGTCCCATGAATCCTTCGTTTCCCGCGCCAGCTCACCGATCTCGTCGTCACGCCGCAGGCCGTAAATGCAATCGCTATTATGGCCGGATTCGGACATGCTGCGGGTAAGCCTGCCAAGCGGCCCGAACACCAGCCGCTGGGTCAGCGCGGAGCTTGCCGCCGCGTACAGCATAAACGCCAGTATAACGGCGATTATGGGCGGCATAAAGCTCATGATATTGAACAACGCGCCGGAACTGTAGAACGTGACGGCTGACCAGCTTGTATTTGGAACGGGCGCGATGGACATATACCGGAAAGCCCCGTTTCCGCTTCCCAGTTTTACGACATCAGGCTCTACCCGCCCGCCGCAGTATGCCGCGAGGTTTTCCAGATACGCGTTTATGGCGGAAGCAAAGGAGGGGTCTGATTTAAGCTCCAGTATATGGCGCTTTTCCTCCGCATCGTCAACTGTTATATCGGCGGTGGGGAGGAAGGGTTCGGGCAGATGGCTGCTCATCTGGATGGTTCCGCCGCTGTCAATAATAAACGCCGTCACGCTCCGGCTGTCATGCCCCCCGAAAAGCTGTTCGAATATATCGTCAAATTGCAAAGCGGAACATATTATGCCAACGGTATTCCCGTCACTGACAACTTTATAATTAATCCACAGGCGTGCCGTGTCCGTAACCTTGTCTATGTCCATGTTCAGCGTAAAATCGTATTCCGAGTTTACGGCATCAAAAAACCACCGGTCATAGAGCTTGTCCGGGTCTATCACGTTAAACGGCGCGAAATCCTCAAAGGGCGCGCCGTTGTCAACCGAATATTCATTCAGCGAATTATGTATAACAAAATACATGCCTTTTATTTGCAGCATATCGGCGTAATGCGTCATTTTCTGATACGCGGCGCGCTTTTTATCGGGGTTTCCTTCATCCGCGAACCACGCGGTTATTTCATCAGCGCCCGCCGCGTGCCGTATAAGGAAAATCTCTTTATTCAAATGGGTGTTTAATATATCCACCGTTTCCATTGAAAAAAAACGGACATAGTCCATCGATGCCCGGTCCGCTGCCGTATAACTCATAAAAGCGCTGGCTGCCGCCATTATCACCAGAATTATAACAATAAAGGATATATTGATGTTCCTGAATCTGGAAGCCAGCTTATTCGGGGTCCCCTTCCCGGGCTTTCCCGCCGCCGCAGAATCATCCATAGCCATACCTCCGCGTAAATTACTGAATCCGCCTGCTCGCTTCTAATAATTTTCCGTTTATCTTATTGAAGACATCCGCGATAAGCGGGTCGAAATGCCTGCCCGAATCCTCCATTATTATGTTTGCCGCTTGTTCGTGGGTAAAGGCTTTTTTATACGGCCTTTCGGAAGTGAGCGCGTCGTACACGTCAACAAACGCCATTATCCTCCCGTGCAGCGGTATGTCCGTTTCCTTCAGGCCGTAGGGATACCCGCCGCCGTTCCATTTTTCATGGTGATAGGCCGTGAACAGCTTGGCGCTGTGCAGGAACTCCGCGTCGCCCGTACGGGATATCATCTGGTCTATGATCCGCTCCCCCGCCGCGCAATGTGATTTTATGACAGTAAACTCCTCGGCTGTCAGTTTGTCGGGTTTATTTAATATACTGTCGGGGATGGCTATTTTACCCAAATCATGCAAACGCGCCGATGAAACAACCGAATCCAGGTTCCACCCGCGCATCTCGTCCATGTACAGCGCTTCTTCCATCATGGCTTCCATAAGGATCCGGACATATACGGCGGTGCGTTCGATATGCCCCCCCGTATTCGAGTCCCTGTTTTCAACGACATCCGCCAAGGTGAACACAATGCCGTTTTGCATCCGTACAAGCTTCGCCGTGCGTTCGCGGATCAGCTCGTCGATGTCCAGATGGTTTTTTATGCGGTTTAACAGCACCGGCTCCGAGAACGGCTTCGAAACAAAATCCACGGCCCCCAGCTCGATACCGTGGGCTTCGTTGGCGGAATCCGACAAGCCCGTAAGGAAAATAACCGGTATCCCCGCGTACAGATCATCGGCCTTCAATTTTTTCATAGCGTCAAACCCGCTCATTTCCGGCATTTCCACATCCAATAAAATCAAATCGGGCCTGAACCTTTCAAAGGTCTTAAACATTTTCGCGGCGGACGTAAGGGATATCACACGGTAGTATTTCGACAACGCGTCCTCCGCCATGGTCAGGTTCGTATCGTTGTCGTCTACAATAAAGATTATTTTTTTCATAACAAGCATCCCCAATTCGTTTTATCCGGCTAACGTTTAACATGCTGTTTTTTCTCCGTATAATCACCCCGGGACACGCGATTACACCCTATATCATATTATTATAAGCTATAATTGTCAAGCTTGCGCCGTGTTATTTGAGTATTTGCGTTTAACTGACAATATGGTATACTTTAATTGAAGGAGGCGGTCATTATACCCAGAAACAAGTATCCTGAAGAAACCGTAAAAAAGATTTTAGACGAATCCTTGAAGCTGTTCCTTGAAAAGGGTTATGAGCAAACCACCGTACTGGATATTATCGGTAACCTTGGAGGGCTGACCCGAGGCGCGTTCTATCACCATTTCAAGTCGAAGGACGATGTGCTGGAAGCCTTGCTGGTAAAATTGTTTCAGGAGGTCAACCCCTTTGAGAAAGTGAAGCATGAACATGGGCTGAACGGCCTTGACAAGATTAAAATGGTATTTAAGTATAGCGTAGTAAGGGGGTTTGCGGACGAGAAAAAAGCGGTTATAGATAAATTGGCCTTGCCCCTGTTATCCAGCCCGCGTTTTTTGGCTGAGCAGGTGAAAAGCACGCAGGAAGTTTCGCTGATGCTGCAAACCCTTATAGAGGAGGGAATGGCGGACGGCTCCATCCGGCCCGGCAACGCCAAAGCCATATCGGAAGTTACCATGCTTCTTTTCAATATCTGGATGATCCCAACGGTCTATCCCTGTGACGCACAGGAGGCAAACGCAAAAATATCGGTGATTAAGCAAATACTTGACACCCTTGGCGTTCCCATTATCGACGGGGATTTATTGGAAGGTTTTGAAGATTTGGCGGCGCTTGACTATTCATAATAAAAAATCTCTCTCTTTTTCAAACTATACATACATGCACCACGTATATATGTATAAAAAAAGGGGGAATACACATTGCAACAAACGGATCATATTATTACGGTCAAAAATCTGAAAAAATCTTTCAAGAACGTACATGTCCTCAAAGGCGTCAGTTTCAGCGTTAGGAAGGGCAGCATCTTTGCCCTCCTCGGTTCAAACGGCGCGGGAAAGACAACGGCAGTCAGGATTCTCTCCACATTATCGAAGCCCGACGGCGGCACCGTCAGCATCTGCGGTTTTGACGCGTTACGCCGGCCGGATAACGTGAGGGGCTGTATCAGCCTTACGGGCCAATACGCGGCGGTGGACGAGGCTTTGACGGGAAGGGAAAATCTGATACTGATCGGGGCGCTCAGGCGCCTGCCGGATACAGAGAAAAAGGCCGGCCGGCTCCTTGCCGCTTTCCGGCTGGAGGACGCGGCTAAGCGGCGGGTATCGGCATATTCCGGCGGTATGCGCCGCCGTTTGGATATCGCCATGAGCCTGATGGGCAGCCCTAAGGTTATTTTCCTTGACGAACCTACCACCGGCCTTGACCCCCAAAGCCGCATCGCCATGTGGGAGACGGTAAAAGAGCTGGCAAACGGGGGCACAACCGTATTCCTGACCACGCAATATCTGGAAGAAGCGGAATACCTGGCTGACCATATCGCAATTTTACACGAGGGGACAATAACCGCCGAAGGCACCTCCGATGAACTAAAGACCGTGCTGCCCCAGCAAAGCATCCGGCTTGACTTCCATATAAACAGCGATAAGGAACGCGCGCTTACGATATTTAACGGCTACCGCTGCAAGGGAGAGCTTGGTTCGCCCGCGCCCGCCATCGAAGTCTCCACAGACGGCAGCTCCGCGCAATTCGCCGATATCCTGACACGCCTGAACAACGAAAACATCCCCATCGTCAAATTTACACAGCAATTGCCGACACTGGAGGATGTATTCTTAACATTAATAGGCGAAAAAAAGGAGGGTGAATAATTATGCGGGTCATATCAAACTCATTCGTAATGTTCAAGCGTTGTCTGCTTACCTCGCTCCGGAACCCGGAAGCCATCGGCACCGCGATATTCGTGCCCGCCATCGTTATGCTGCTCTTCGGATTGATTTTCGGCAATGTAATGGATGTGGGGGATTATACTTACATCGACTTTATTGTGCCGGGCATTATTTTGCAAACGGTTGCCCAGGCCGTGACCTCCGCCGCCATAAACGTCAACAACGACATGACGAAGGGCATTATGGACCGTTTCCGCTCCATGGATATCGCCAAGTCCGCCGTGCTTACGGGCCATGTGCTGGCGGCGGTTGTGCGGAATATAATCGCCACGGCCATCGTCATCGGGGTTGCCGCCGCCATCGGTTTCCGCCCTCAGGCAAGCTTTACGGATTGGTTAATCATCGCGGGCGTACTTGTCCTGTATATGCTTGCCATAACATGGATAGCCGTTATTTGCGGCCTGCTTGCAAAAACTCCCGAAAGTGCCGGATCCATGCCTTTTCTGCTCTTCGTCCTTCCCTACGTCAGCTCTGGGTTCGTGCCTGTCGAAACATTGCCAAGCGGCTTAAAATGGTTCGCGGAAAGGCAGCCCATGACGCCGATTATAGACAGCTTGCGCTCCCTGATGCTGAACATGCCCGCCGGAGGTACTTTAACCCTCGCGCTGATATGGAGCGCCGGTATCATCATTGCCGCTTTCACCATCGCCGTGCAGATTTACAAACGTAAATTGTCATAAATAGTTCGCCCCTGCAAAATGCCGATAATATGCGGTTAATTTTCGCAGGGGCGAGCTGTGACCGCCCGAAACCGTCGTTTGTCAACAATCTGACCCCTTCCGAAAGGTTATTTTGGAAGGGGTCTTGTCTAGGGAAGGCTTTGTGTCCGCCTTTTTTCTTACGCCAATTTTAATCCTTGTAAATAATTATTAATCTCTTCCGCCAATTCGTCCGCGTTCGCTCCGTGCGCGCCGGCGGCCTGTTCAAGGGTCTCGCCCCGCGCGGACGGGCAGCCGACGCAGCGCATACCGCTTTTCATCAATATTTCGGCTATGCCGCTTCCGGGGTCCATTTGTAAAAGCTCGTGGATAATCATGTCTTTTGTCGCCTGTGCCATTCGCATTACTCCTTAGTGTTATTTAACGCGAGTTCGATGAGCGTTCTGTGCCCATCGGACTTACATTACTTAATGGATCTTATTGACGGGAAGTAACTAAAAATTACCTTGCCCAGGATTTTATCCTTTTCCACAAAAGTGTTTCTCCAGGAACGGGAATCCTCTGAATTCCGCCGGTTGTCCCCCAGCATAAAATAGGAATCCTCCGGCACGATAAACGGCCCCATGTTTTCTACTTTCACACTGCTTATATAGGTTTCGTCTTCAAGCTCCGTGCCGTTGATAAACACTTTCCCGCTTTTTATTTCAACGTAATCCCCGGGTAAACCGATTATACGCTTGACATACAGCTTTTCCTCGTTATCCGGGTACTTGAACACAATAACGTCCAAGCGCTCCGGTTCGGAAAAGAGGTAGGACAGCCTGAAAGCTACTATGCGGCTTTCCTCCTGTATTGTGTTAAGCATGGAGCCGGAAGGGACGGTGGCGTTTACAATTACATAATGGCCCAGCAGAAAGGCCGCGCCGA
>Ga0131853_10000073_pt1 | contig 142952 bp, 130 predicted proteins | sample TergutLab28metaG_FD_92764 | JGI IMG/M metagenome (GOLD analysis project Ga0131853, IMG submission 92764) | Labiotermes labralis P1 segment gut microbial communities from Petit-Saut dam, French Guiana - Lab288 P1 (version 2) (version 2) | ecosystem: Host-associated > Arthropoda: Insects >...
ATTTCCCGGCTCGGTTTTGGATTACACGGTTGTTGCCGACAAGAAAATAACAGTAGCGGAAATTCTTTCGGCAGTTGAAAAACTGAAAGTGCAAAATATCGTGAGAACAAGCGTAATAGACAATTTTGAAATGGACGAAAAAAAGGCAATAACTTTGCGCACCGAATTTTTAGACAAAGAAAACACACTATCACCCGAATTTTTAGAAAGCGCGCAAAAACAGATTTTGGACGGACTTGATAAAGCAGGGTTTCCGTTGAGAGCTTAATAATGTCTAATCGTATATGGTTAGACTTAATTTTTTCTCCCTCGTCTCCAAAAATTCGTCCATTACGGTTTTCAGGACGTTTACAACGGGAATTGCGAAAATCATTCCTGCTACGCCGCCGAGCGCGCCGCCTACAGTTATCGCTATTATTACAATTATCGGGCTCAATTTAAAGGACGTTCCCATAATTCTGGGATTTATGAAATATCCGTCGAATTGCTGGGTTATGAGTAGAATTATCGCCGTCAAAAGCGCGGTTTCCCATCCGTTGCTGAAGAAAGTAATGAAGACCGCGAGCATTGAGCCGAATATTGAGCCAAAATACGGAACAATGTTTGCCACGCCGAGCATAAGCCCCAAAACAAACGGATAGGGCGAGCCTAAAAAGAAAAATTGCGTTGTCGTTATGGTCGCAAGAATTAACGAATCGAGAGACTGTCCCGTCAAAAATTTACGGAAACTGTCGTCAACCAAACGCACGTATTTAAGGGTTGCTTTTTGCTTTTCGCCCGAAGGTATAATTTTTATTACTCTATGAAAAAACGCTTTTATTTTTTCATATTCCGCCAAAAAGTAAATCGCCGATATAATAGAAAGAATTACAAAAAATATTCCCGAAAAGAAATTTTGCGCAATGCGAAGCCCGCCGCCCAAGTTTAGCTCAAAGTTTGTCCAAGGTCTTGTTTCCATAAGCGGGGCAATCATTTCGTTTATTCCGAGCTGTTCGGCGTATGGAATATCCTTTATAAGATGAAGCCCCTGCTCGATGTATCCGGGCATAAGCTTTACAAGTTGCATAGCGTTTTCGTAAATCATAGGGATAAATCCGCGCAAACCAAAAACAAGCAAAAATATTAGCCCTACGCCTGTTATAAGGATGCTTATAACTCTTGCGAATTTTTCTATGTATCTCAATTTCCTCGACTTAATCACACTTTTGATAATGCGTTCCAAAAACGAAACAGGGATATTTATACAGTAGGCAATCACAAATCCTAATATAAACGGGCTGAGAATTCCGACAATTCTGCCGATGGTTTGAGCAAGTTCGTCAAACGCAAACAGCAGTTTATACGCCAGCATAATGCTTACGACAAGAAGAAATATGCCGAAATATCTTTTGGTGTCGCTCAGCATGCGCAAAATCCAAAACCCTTTGGAGGCTTCGACCTTTTTGTCGGCGCAGTCGCAGTTGTTGCCGTTGTCTTTGTCTGCTTCATTTTGTCGGATTTCGCTCATAAATTTATATGCTCCACGTAAAAAAAGTAAAGTTTTGCAGGCTTCCGTAATAAAATATATTATGCCGAACCTGCGCGCGAATAAAAAAGAGAAAATCGAATATTAAGATTTTTTCGCATACCTCGCCCTTACAAACTCCCCGCCAACTGCCCGCAAGCGCCGCCTATATCTTTGCCGCCGCTTCTGCGCACCATCACCCGTATTCCCGCGTCGTAAATAATTTTTGTAAACGGCTCTATTCGCTCTTCGGGCGAGCAGGAAAGGTCGCAAGTGCAGTCGTTCAGCGGAATTAAATTCAGTTTACAGGGAATGTCTTTTAGCATTTTTGCGAGGCGTTTTGCGTCGTCTTCGCTGTCATTTTTGCCAGAAATCATAACGTATTCAAACATTACGCTTCTGTCGCAATTCTCTGTGTATTCCTTTGAAATCTCTAAAAGTTGCGCAATAGGATACCTTTTGTTTATCGGCATAATTTTGCTTCGCTCCTCGTCGGTGGAAGCGTTAAGTGAAATCGCCAAATCTATTTGGATATTGCTTTTCATAAGTTTTCGTATGCTCGAAATCACTCCCGCGGTCGAAACCGTGATTTTTCGCGTTCCGATATTGAATATTTTTTGGTTGTGGATAGCCCAATATGCTTTTTCAAAATTATCGAAATTACTCAGCGCCTCGCCCATTCCCATAAACACAATATTCGTGATTTTTTCGCCGAATTCTTTAAGATAATTATTAGCGATAACCAACTGATACAAAATTTCGCCCGAGGTCAAATTCCGCTTAAACTCCATTTTCGACGTTTCGCAAAACACACAACCGAGCCTGCACCCGACTTGGCTCGACAAACACAACGTTCTCCTGTCTTTCACACACAAAATCACGCATTCGATTATCGCGCCGTCAAGCAGTTTAAGTGCAAATTTCACGGATTTATCAATGCTTGACACAAGCGTTTTTTCGATTTTCGCAGGAACAAATTCAAAAGTTTCGCCAAGTTTTTCCTGCAAATTCTGAGGAATATTCTTAATATCGCCCGCCGAATTCACTCCCGTCGGATAAATCGCGTCAAAAACCTGCTGCGCGCGATACTTTTTATCGCCGATTTCAACAATTTTTTCTTGCAGTTCAGCAAGGTTAAGGTCGTAGATGTTTTGTTTCATATTTGATTTCCTTTGAGCGCGAAATTTTTATTTCTTCTCTTCAATTTGTCCTAAATTTTTTGCATTTTTTCTGCTTATCGCAGGCTAAACATTTACTATACGACAAAACAGGGGCAAAAAACTTGCCCCGCAAATGTATTCTTGCCGGCGCTTATCAATCTTCTTTGACTGAAAGCACTTGTTTTCCGTCGTAATATCCGCAAGACGGGCAAACACGGTGAGAAATTTTGTACTGCTTGCAATGCGAACAAACGCTCGGCATTTGAGCATTAAGCGCGTGATGCGAACGTCGCATATCTCTGCGCGAGGGTGATACTCTTCTCTTTGGAACCGCCATTTTCTAACTCCTGTAAAACATTTTTTATTTTTCAATTCAATTTAATTCGATACCCGCGCAATCCTCTTTACATAAGGGTTTCATCGGAACTTGCGTGAAAACCTCGTCGTAAATCGTTTGCGAAAAATCAATTTTTGTGTTTTCGCCCCTGTAAAAATAGCTGTCAAAATCGCCGATGACCGCCTCTTGCTTTTCGGGAACTATAAAAAACTCGACTTTACCGCTTATCTCTTGCTCAAACTCTTCCAAACAACGCGAACATTCGCAGTTTATTTTAGTTCGATACTCGGCTGTGCAAGATATTTTTTCACGGTTTCTCTGCGTTTCCAGCGTCAGCGCGACATCGCACTCGCCAAGTCGCAAAACCATCTCGGTAATTTGCCCGCCTTCGGGTATTTTTCTAATTTCCAAACACATAAGTCCCGCTAAAATAATAATTGCCAAAGCATTCTGTCAAGTTTGAGTGAAAAATGTGTTTTTTTGGATTTTTACTTTCAGCGCTTTTTTCGCGTCCGCCTCTATTATTTGATAGCTGAAGCCGCCCTGAGTTATGATTTCGCCGCTTTCGGGAATTTTGCCTGAAATTAAGCACAAAAGTCCGTTAAATGTCTTTGTTTCCGCGTGTTTGTCGAGTATTTCGGGCATTACCCATTCGTGATATTTCACCAATTCGTCGCTCCCCAAAAGCGTAATTTCGCTTAATGTTTGGGCTTTGTCGCGGCACAGTGCTTTCCAATATTTATATATGTCGTATCGACTTGCCGCTCCGTAAAATCCGCCGTATTCGTCGAGCAAAAGCACGCAATCGTTGCCTGTCTGCAAAAAATAATTGTGCAAATCGCCTATGTTTTTTGTGTTTGGAAACCATTCGGGGACGAAAATTTTAACGGAGCCGTCAAACGGACGATAAAGAAGATTTTTGATTTCATCGTTTTCTTCATAAAATATGGCGACTTCGTCGGGCAAAAGCGCGTTTTTGTCGGCAAAATCGCTAATAATTTTTATCTCTTTTCGATTTCTGGCGATTTTTGAAACGCTCGCCTGCGTAATATCCAAAAAAGAGCTTATCATTTCGCCTGTACTTTTGCCGATTTTCTTGTTTGCGACCGCTTCTTCGACCGCAACGGAATATTCGTCGCTTGTCACAAAAGGATTGGGCATTTGAAGCAAATAACGGTAATTCATACGCAAAATATACAAGTTAAACGCGTCGATTTTCTTGAAAAACCCGTCGCCGAATTTCAGCACGACAACAATAATCGGCGCAACAAACCGAGCGACGGACATATAATTTCCCACAGCGATAACTTTGGGCATAATTTCGCCGATAACCACGAGAATAACCGTAGTACTGATGAAAATTAAAGTCAAATTACTGCCGAAAACGCCGCCGAACAATACTTCCATACCCGAAATTGCCACAATATTTACAAAATTGTTTCCAAGAAGCAGAAAAACCAAAAACAAATTGCTTTTCATAAGGACTTCGTAAACTTTTCGCCCGCGCCCTTTATCGTTTTTGAGCGCCTCGTATTTTTCGCGCGAAATGGAGAAAATCGAGGTTTCCGAAAGCGCAAAAAACACCGAACACGTAAGCGCGATAATTACAATTACAAGCCAGATTATCATTCGTCATCCTCTGCTTCTATATCGCCGCTTCGATCGCTGAGCGAAGCCGAAGCGAACCCTAACAGTTGGGCGTTTATTCCGCCCGCATTAAACAACACTACAAATTCGCCTTTAGGAGTTCGTTTTTCAAAGGTTTTCAGGATTTCTTTGGGCGTTCCGCGGATAAATTCCTCGTAAATTTTGCTTAATTCCCGCGCAACAACCGTTGGAATATCGCCCAAAACCGCGTCCAATTCCTGCAAAACTTTCAGTATTCTATGCGGCGATTCGTAAAAAATCACCGTTCTTTTTTCGTCTTTGAAGCTCTCAAAAATCCTTGTGCGCTTTGCTGATTTCGGCGGTAAAAAGTTCTCGAAAATAAATCTTTCGCTGGGAAGTCCGCTTGCCACAAGCGCCGTAATAAACGCCGAAGCACCCGGAAGCGAGGTAATTTTTATGTCGTTCTTTATCGCCTCGCGCACAATATAAAATGCGGGGTCGGCAATTCCCGGAGTTCCCGCGTCGGTTATGAGCGCGACGGATTTGTCGCCGTTTTTCATAAAATCGATAATGTTTTGGCTGACTTTCGCTTCGTTATGGTCGTGATAAGCCCACATCTTTACGTCGCTTCCGATGTGTTTCAGCAAAATCCCGCTGTTTCGCGTATCTTCGGCGATAATCAAATCGACTTCGCAGAGAACTTTTTTTGCGCGAATGGTTATGTCTTCGAGGTTTCCTATGGGAGTGGGGACGAGGTAGAGCATTTACCTATACCTTTTTGTATTCTTCTGATGTAAGAAAACGTTCCAATTCTTCTATTGTAATAACAAAAGAGTTTTGGCAAGTTAGTTTTTTCAGACGTTCGATTTTTGTTTCGCTTCCTGTTTGAGCGTCTTTCTGCAAATAATATTTCCCGTCGCATATAGCAAGAAATATATGCTTTTTATAGTTATTGTCTCGCGCGTGCCTCAAAAACTCCTGAATATCTGCATATTGGTTATCTTGCGCTCCACCTGAATCTTTTGTGTATTTGTGCGAAGCGAAAAACAAATAATCTCCAACTTTCCAAGCAAAATCGATAGATTTTGTGTCTTTCGATGCTTTGTCAAGAACATTACCGTCTAATAATTTGCCGTTTACTAAATAAAGCGCTTTTTTGCCACCTTGCGGAAGTGTTGCAAAGTCTTTTACAACTGATAGTCTTTCAATATAATTCGCCGCAAGCTTTTGATACAAATTTTGCTTAGCAGGGTCTTTGGCAAACACACAACTAAATATCGGATCTTTTTTTATCTTTTCTAATATTTCATCAAAAGAATATCCAAACTTGTCTGCCCAACTTTGAATTTTGAACTTCATATCGTCTGTATCTAACAGAAATAAAACTTCTTTCAAGTTTTTCACAAGCTGTTTTTTATATTCGCTCTCGTAATTTACCATTTCACGCTGCCTCCGCTATTAGTGAGCGAGCCATTGAAAAATCAAGACGTCTTCTGAATTTTCCGTCTTTTCTTGTCCCCTTAAACGGCGTAAGAAAAACATCGGCTGTATCTGTCCGAAATTTGTTGAGATTTGTGTTTAATTTTTTTATAAGTGAATTTATATTTCTTGTTTTTATCGAAATTCTGGTTATACTTCTTGAGGAAAACCCGACTCTTTCGGGAGAAATATCTTCGCCTTTTACAAACTTTATAGATGCTTCAACGGTGTTATCAATAGCTATTAAGCCAAGTTTGCCGCTTTTGTCGTTAAATTTTAAGTCAGAAAAATCACAACATTGCGGCAGTTTTTGTTCCAAATCATTTAAAAAACCAATAAAAAATTGCCCGTCATAAATTTTTATTGGTCTTGTTTCATTGCAAAACAAAGCAAGGCATACGGGGTGCTCGGTATCGTCAAACATTTTTGACGGCAATAAAACATAATGCGACAATCGGTTTCTGAAAAGCCCTGAATTAAGAAAGGATGCAGGAATTATTGCGCCAACGTTTTCGCTATTTTCCAAGCATTTTGATAGAGAATATTTATATAAATCGTCATATTCCGTATTTGGATAACTCAGATTTCTTCGAGTAGCCGAATTTTTGGCAAGATACGGAGGATTTGTTATGCAAACATTGTATCCTTTTGGGAAATCAAGCAATGTGTTACGAAAAATTACGGCTTCATTTTTTGGTTCAATATCAAAAGATGCGAAATTTTTACAAACATTCATTTTTTTCAGCATTTTTATAAGATTATTCGCTCCCGCAAACGGCTCTAATATCGTCTGATTTTGAAAATCGCAAATTTCACACCACTCTCTGAAAGCGGCATTTTCAAACGGATTATTTTGTGTAAAATATTGTCCGTTCATTCGCTTGTTCTTTGCGTCAAATTCAATCATAAGTGTTTCCTGTTCCCCTTGTATTTATTCATATAAAATAATTTATTTCTGTTGTCAAATGCAAGATTTACAAAACTTTATCTTTTTTCAACAAAACAATACACCCCTCAACACTCCAACTCAAAATGCGTGGTCTCGTAATACTGATTGCCTAATTTCCGTAGCATTTCCTCTACCACGCCAAAATCTCCGTCTATCGATACCGCCAAAAAGCCTCTGTCGCCTCGCTCGCCTAATTGCAGGTCTATGATGTTTATTTTGCGTGAAGCGAGCGCCGAAAGTAAAATTAAAAGAACGCCGGGTTTGTTTTTTATTACCGCCAAAATCATTTGTTTTCCTAAGGGGATGGGCAGTTTTACGCCGTCAACTTCCAAAAGGTAGTGTTTGCATTTTTTTACAGGCGGAGCGTTAAGTTTTTTGCCGAATTCTATCGAAAGAAAATTGTCTTTTCCTGTGCCTTTTACGAATTCTATTGCGTTTTTAATGCCTTTTTCGTCGCCCGAAACCGTCAAAAACGCCTCCGCTATACCGCCCGACTTGGAATTTACAAAGGCGGTTTTCACGTTTATGCCCTCGCTGGCGAGCATATTAAACAAAATCGACAAAACTCCGGGCTTGTCGTAATGCCGCGATAAAATCCCGACCTCGTTTTCGTCGTAAATTTCGGGAAAATCCTCGCCAATCATTATGCTTTTGCATTCTCTTCTTGTCCGAATTGCCGAAAGATTGCCCAAAGATGTCGCGCCGTCGTAAAGTTTTATGAAATCCGCGTATTTTCCGCCAAACGCAAAACGAGGAATGCGCCCCAAATTGCTTACGGGAAACCGTCGATTGAGTATTTGTATGCTCAAATTAAGCGCGTCGTAGTTGTCTATGTCTTCGCTGTCTTTATACGAAAACGGGCGTATTTCGGGAATTCTGCGCGAAAAACTGACGTATTGGCTATAACCCGCCTGTTTTGCGTAGTCAATCGCCTTGTCGTAAAGTTGCCCGTAGTCGTTTATGGCGTGGGTGTCGGAGCCGATTGCAATGGGGATTTTAAGCGTTTTTGCACGCTTGAGAACGGACAAATTCGGATAAATCCCACAGCCCTTTTTTAAGCCCGCAAGATTAAGGTCGAGCGCCAAATTGTTCTCGCTTATCATTTCCAAAAGCGTTCTCAGGCGGTCGGCTACAATATTGTCGCCGTTATCGATTTCGGTAAAATCTTTCGGCAAATCGACATAAAGTTTCGGTAAATCCAAGTGTCCGACCACGTCAATCATATCGGACGAATACGAGACCATTTCTATAATTTCTTCAAAATATTGCGCCCAATAGTTTTCGAGATTTCCGCGCATTTTCAGCAGTTTTTGCGTTTCCTCGATTGAGCCGTCGTAGGGAATTCCTTCCTTTGAAAAATGCACCGAGCCGATAATAAAATCCGCGTCGGGAACAAGCAAAACCTTGCTTCTGTTCCATTGCAGTCCTAATTTTGTGCCCATCCATTCGAGTTCTATTCCGTAGCGGATGTTTATTTTTGAGGCGTATTTTTCTCGTAAATCCGAGATTTTTTGCGCATAATTCTGGTATGCTTCGCTCCCGCGCACAAATTTAATGTTTGTGGTTTCTTCGCTGAGATAGCGAAATTTCGTAAGTCGCGGCGTGTGAATTATGAATGTTATATTCGGATGCTTCATAGAAATCGCTTTTTCGATTATCGCTTCAATGTCGTCAATCCCGTGCGAAACAAGGTCGTTTTCCGTCCCTGTATGAACTCCGTGCGTTTCCCAAATAAATTCTTTATTTTGCATATATTTCTCCGTTTTTTGGCGACGGTCGCCACCCTTTTTGCAGTAAAATAATATTTGCGCAAACCTCATACAAAAAAAGGACAGATTGCTCTGTCCTTTTATCAAAAAAAATTATTATGCCCTACGCTTTTCTTCTTACCGTATGCTTCAAATTCATTACAGCTAAATTTATTTCAAAGGTTGTTTCCGATTCGGAAACGCTTAACGAATCGCCTAAAATGTCCGAAATAATTTCTCCGCTTTTTTGCATAAGCGGCTGTTTTTCTTCTTTGGTTGTCGTTTTTGCCAATTCGCCTACAGTTCTCGTTAATTCACGAATTTTAGCGAAAGTTTCGATTATCGCCAAGGTCGTTTTTGTCGCTTGTTCGCTTTTGAGTATTGTGGCAAGCATATACAGCCCTTTTTCGGTAAACGCTTTAATCGGAGCAGACGAGTGTTTCAACGGAGCGAACCGGTGAAAATTTTTCACCAGTTCAATTTTCTCGGCTTCTTTTGTATTGAGCAAAAAGAAGAAAATTTTGCAAAAAACAAAAAAGGGCAGATTGCTCTGCCCTTTTATCAAAAATTTCTTAAAAGCGCTTATCTCGCTCTCTCTTCCGAGAAAAACTTTATCGCGGTTGTCAGCTTGAATATCCCCGCCGCAACGCCGTGGATTGTGGTTTCCATTGACATAAAGTCTTTGCGGTTGTCGAAGAATACGCCGTCCACCGTGTTGAACTTGTAGGTGCGCTCTATCGTTGGGTCAAAGGGGAAGAATATGCTGAAACGATCCCAGCTTGGTCTGTCGCCCGGTCCTTCCGAAATTGCGCCTTCGGGGAAAAATTGCGCTTGAAGTCCGAAGATTTGCGAGTTCGGCTGAGTTATTGTTCTGCCTGCAAGGCGCGGGTCTTCGGTTGCCACAAAGTTAATGCCCCAGTTGTTTTTTCCCATAAAGTAGTCGAACATATTTCTGCCGAGCTCTTCGTATCTTCTGTCGCCTGTCAGCATTTGAAATTCCAATGCGTTAGCGCCGATTGCGATGTATGTGTAAAGACCCGCCCAAACGTATTGCGTGGGAAGTCCCCAGATATTGCCCGGTCTTCTGCCGTGAGCCATAAACGCGTCCAAATCGGCGTGCAAATCGTTTACTGCAACGGGATGCCACTCCATAACGCGCAAGTTTGCAGGCATATTTACCGATTCCCAAGCGCGCCAACCCGCGTCTCTCGCTATGTCTTGGAAGCGCACGGACTGCTCTCTGTAGTGGTCAACGCCCGTTAATCTGTAAAGCTCCGCCGCGGCAAGAGCAAGGTTATCGTTTATCGTTTGGTCGCCGTACCACGTGTTGAGTTTGTCGTCGTAGCCCGCGGGAGCCTCCGCATCGTCCGAAATCGCCCGTCTGAAAATTAAGCGAGCGCGTTCTTCGTATTGTCTGGCGAGGTTTTCTTTGCCCGGAATATTACGGAAAATGTTCGCGCCCAAAGCCAAGCTTGCCGCGGCATATCCCATTTGCGTTGGAGAAAGCGCCGCCAAAATCGGACGGTTATGTCCGCTCAAAGTGTCGTTATGCGGCAAACGATAACCGACGTTGTGGTCAACGTAATTCGCCACCTGAACAACAAATTCGTTCGTGTCGCGCGGATCCATCGTTTTGAAAAGCCAATCCAAGCCCCATTTTGCTTCGTCTAAAATGTCGTTAAGCTCGGTGCGGCTAAAATTGAACATTGTGTCAAAAAGCGCGGGGTAAAGTTCGTAAGCGCGAAGCATAAAATAGGTCGCATAGCCGATTGTAAGCGTAAATTTAACGTAGTCGCCCGCGTCGTGCCAGCCGCCTCTCATATCTCTTCTTTTGCCTGAGCCGGCGTCGTGCCACGAGCCGTTATCGCCGCCGCGCCTGTGGAAAAGAATGCCCGCCGAGTCTTGCAAATGGCAAACTCCGTGAGTTCTGTGTCCGTCGTATCCGCAGCGAGCCGTGCGCATCCAAAGAAGAGGTCTGCTTATAAGCCACGAATAAGGGTCGTTTGAAATCGGGAAAATCGCCGCTTCCGCACCGTCCGTTTCAAATCTGTATGTCCCCTCGTCGCGCAATGCGGTAAAATCCACAATGTAGTTGAACGGAAGAGGCATGTGTCCCGATACTCCGCTCGCCGAATTACCGAAACGACCGCGCATAACAACGCTATCCGCTTCCTCTTTTGTTATAGTCCATTCTCTGCCGCTCAGGTTTCGCTCGGACATAACCACCAATCTCTTTTGGCGGCTTGGAGTGAAGCCCAAAAAGTTGTAGCGCACATAAACTCCGCCGTCAATCGCTCTGCGGGGAGAAGTTGAGCCGCCGCGGCATCCCATAAACGCCACCGAAAACAATATCGCGCAAATTGCTATAAAGAGTAATTTTTTCATTTATTCGTATCCTCCTAATTTCTACCAAAAAGGGTGTTTGCCAAAGTCATAAGATAGATGTTTTTCGCCGCGCCGCTCGTTCTTCCGCCCATCGAAATAAAGTCGCCGTCCAAGTCGTAAAACACCACCGCTTGAGTGTTGAACGGGAATTGCGCCGATGTGCGAAGGTCATACAAAATCCATATACTTTGGGCGGCGTGGGTCGCTCTGTCGGTCGGACCGACCGCCGTTAAGCCTTCGGGAAACAATCTTTGCTGAAGTCTGTATATCGGGTGGTTAAAATTGCGAACGCTTTCGGGAATGCTCTGAAGCGCCGTAAAACTTAAGCCCCAGTTGTTAAGCCCGTAGTTGTAGTTAAGAACGTCCAAAACAAGACTTGCGTGAGTATTGTCGCCCGACTGAACGCTGTATGCTCCCGCTCCTATCGCTATAACAAAATAATTATAAAGCGCGTTTATGGTGTAGCCCTTGGGAAGGTTCCATATATTTTGCGCGTTTCTGCTGTTAGACAAAGTGCCGCCCAAGCTCTCAAGAATTGTTCTGCGCGCGTTTGGATGTTGCGGCAAAACCATAGATTGCGCAATTACGTTTTGGACGTCCCAGCTTATCCAGTGCGCCGCGGGAAGCGCGTCCGAAAGCGCTCTTGCTCTCGTCAAAAACCGCTCTTCGCCCGTAAGCTGATGGAGAGCCACCGCCGCCATAAGCAAATTGTCTTCGGCAGTCGGGTCGGGAAAAAGCGCCCAACCGCGTTCCAGCCATTCGGGTCTAACACCCTGAGCCTGCGCCGCGTCAAATAATCTTATCGCTTTTTCTCTGCATTGTCTTGCAAAATTCGCGTCTATGTTTTGGAAAGTTTGCGCGCCCAAAGCAAGCGCCGCCGAAACGGAAGCCATACAAGACGAGCTCTTTATAGAAAACGCGGGTCTCAAACCGTCTCTTCTGTCGCGATGCGGAAGGCGGACGCCGAATTCGGAGTCGTATCCGCCGACGTTTATTATGAAGTCTCTGTCGTTCGGCATAACTTTGAGCAGATATTCAAGTCCGAAGCGCGCCTCGTCCAAAATATCGACCAAAGCGCTTGGGCTGTATCTTCTTGTGAAGGTTTCGGGCGCAAGGTTGTATGCTCTCAGCAAATAAAAGGTTGTCAAAGCGATAAGCGGGGTCGATTTTGTGTAGTCGGTAGAAGCATACCAGCCGCCGAGCAAATTGTGAGCGATAAATTCATCATTTTCCGCCCAAGGGTCGCTCCTGTTGGGTCCCGTTCTGTAATAAACAAACGCCACGGAGTCGCCGAAATGCGCGGGCTCGCGGTCGAGCGTATGGACGGAGCCGCTTCTTTGAACGCGTATCCACCTCAAAGACGAGGCAATCGCTTCGCTATACGGGTCGGAAGTTATTCTGAATGTACGCGCGTTTTCTACGCCGTCAATCGAAAGAACGAAATTCCCTTCCCGCGTTAATTCGGAAAACAGGATTTCGTGATTAAATGCAAACGCCGAATGGTCGCTTACCCCTATTAAGCTTGTTCCGATAACTCCCTGTTTCGCCACAGAGCCGTTTTCGTCCGTAATTCTCCACGCTCTCGAGGACAAATCCTCAGACGACATCACAACCATTCTTTTTTCGGCTGACGGAAAATATCCTGCCAAATTGGCGCGAATAAAAGTTTGCGCAGATACCAAAAGAAATGCTCCCGCACACAACCCAATAATAGCCGCTTTTGAAAATATACTCACGTTTAATAACTCCTCTCGCACGAGTTTTGTCTTGTTTATGTATATAAATATAATATAAGCCGCAATAAAAAGCGCGTTTTTTTTATTTCGAGAAGAAATTTACCACAATAGTAAGCGCAACCGATAACAAAATACAGGTCATAATCGGAAGCGAAATCTGAATACTACCTCGCGAAAAGTTTACATCCCCCGGCAATTGTCCGATAGGCAATTTGTCCGACAAAAGAAAAAACACGCCGATAATAGTTATCGACACGCCCGCCACAAGCAAAAACCGCCCAACTTCCGCAAAATTCATAAGGTTTTCCTCTTAATTTTCGTTTTTTTAAGTTTTTCAATTCCATAAAAGTAATTTATGCCGAAAATTGAAAGCGAAAACCCCGCAAATTTTTATTAGTTTATCGGATTTACTATCGGGCAGGCTTTCATACACTTCCAACAATACTGACACGTTTTTCTGTTAATCGCAACAGTAAATCCGCTCTCTTTTGTCTGATACGGAAAAATACTTTTTGCAGGACAAGCAGATAAGCATTTTCGACCGACACATTTTGCGCAAAAGTTTTTTTCGCCCTCTAAAACGCCTTTTGACAGCGCCAAATAAAAATATTTTTGCGCTTTGGCGTATTCTTTAAAAAGCAAACAGGTTAAAAGCAATCTATAAATTCCGTTAACGACCACAGGTTTATACATTTCGTTTTTTTGCTCAAGAGAAACGCAGGTCGTTTTGTCCAAAAAGTCGTTGATTATCCTTATTTCTTCCGTGATATTCATTTCCATTTCCCAAAAATCCATTCCGTCTAAAATCGGAAAGAACGAGGCGCGCCTGAATTCCCGAGCGGTAAGCGGGCGGGCGGCGACTGTTTTCGGATGTTCGAGCGGAAAATTCATTTCTCCCGCGACAAGCATTGCGCCGACGTTATATTCAAAACCGTTATGCGCCGTATCCGCAACGCCGCAGCCGATATTTGTCGCCAAATTGCAATCGGGAACAACAAACAGCCCGTTATTTATTAAAGCCGAAAATTTTAACTGCAAGTCCCAGGTGTTGTTTCTGCCCGATAAAATTATCTCCATTTGGTCGGTAAGGATTTTTATTCTGGCGTTTTTTATGTATTCGTCATAATCGTGAGAATTGTCGTCGATTTCGCGTTTTGTTTTGTATTTTTCCAATTGCGACATCGATTTATCGTGCTTAATCCATGCTCTTCTCCAAGTCGCCCAACCCCAAATTCCCGTAATATCTTCCGAAAAATCCGTGATTCTCTTAAAAGAATAAGTATTTGCCGACAGGTTTTTTGCTGTTTCATTGGTGCCGTTTATAAGAAAAACGCTTTCTTCGTCCTTGTATTTTGTTAGAATTTCCGAGCAGAATCGAAAAAAACTCGGCGCGGGAAGGCAATCGTCTTCAAGAATTATTCCCATTTCTTCGTTCTCGAAAAACCAATCTATCGCCGCTTCTATTCCGAATCTTGTGCCGAGATTTTTTTCTTGAAAATTAGTGAATACTTCGCAGTCCCAATCGACGTTTTCCACGACCCATTTGCGCAGATATTCGACATTTTCTTTCTCGGAGGCGACGGTCGCCCGCCAACCGTCCGAAAAAACGTATAATTTTTTAGGTCTTGATCTTCTTATTGCCGAAAAAACTTTTTTTGTCGTTTCGATTTTGCAAAACGGCGTAAATAATATCGGCATTTTTTCGTAGTCGTTATTATCGACAATATTATTTTTAACTAACCTCATTTTCCCTCCGAATTGCGAAGATTTTTTTCGCCTTTTAATACTCCGTCCGCTTCCGCCAAAGAAATGTATTTTTGCGCCTTAGCGTGTTCGCCAGAATTTACGGCATAATTTATCAATTCACGTAAACTGTCGCCTAAAAATTCCTCATACATTTCGATTTTTTGTTCTTTTGGAAGTTTACTCCGCACTAAAAAATTATGAACGGTCAAAATTCTGTCGGTTATTGTCGCCTCTATTTCCCAAAATTCTCTTGTCGAAATATTCGGCACAAAAGCTGCGCGGATATATTCTTTTGCGCTAAGTGCCTGCGCCGCAACAACTTGCGGATGTTTTATCGGAAATGAAATTTCCCCGACTGCTAAATTTGTTCCAACGCTATACTTAAACGTCTTGTGAGCGGACTCCGAACTGCTACCCCCGATATTGCTGACCAAATTGCAGTCCGGGACAACAAAAAGTCCGTCGTTTATCAAGGTCGAAAATCTCAACTGAATGTCCCAAGTGTTGTTTTTTCCGTCCAAGATATATTCCATTTGTTCACAGATGTTTTTTAGTCGAGTGTTTCGCAAATTTTCTTCGTAATTATTTTGTAGGGGCGGGGTTTGCCCGCCCAATTCGCCACTTGGTTGGTTTTTAGGGCGGGCAAACCCCGCCCCTACGGCATCACGATATTCTTGCAGTCGCGACATTGATTTATCGTGTTTTTTCCACGCTCTTCGCCAAGTCGCCCAACCCCAAATTCCGGCAATATCCTCGGAAAAGTCCGTGATTTTCTTGAAAGAATAAGTATTTGCCGATAAATCTTTTGCTGTTTCGTTGGTGCCGTTTATAAGAAAAACTTTTTCGTCGTCCTTGTATTTAGTAAGAATTTCCGAGCAAAATCTAAAGAAACTCGGAGCCGGCAAACAATCGTCTTCAAGAATTATTCCCATTTCTTCATTCGCAAAAAACCAATCAATCGCCGTTTCAATTCCAAATCTTGTGCCGAGGTTTTTTTCTTGGAAATTTGTGAATACCTCGCAGTCCCAATCTACATTTTCCACAACCCATTTGCGCAGATATTCGACATTTTCTTTCTCGGAGGCTTCTCTTGCCCCGTCGGAAAAGACATATAATTTCTTGGGTTTCGATTTTTTTATAGCATTAAAAACCTTTGTTGCGGTTTCTATTTTGCAAAAAGGAGTAAATAGAATCGGCATTCTAACGTAGTCGTTATTATCGTAAAAGTTGCTTTTGCTCAATCTCATAAGATCCTCCTAATGTTCTGACATTTCAATTATTCCGGATTTACAATCCAACATTTTTTAACGCAATTAAAACAATAAATGCAAGTTTTTGAGTCGATTACAACAGCATTTTGCCCGTCTTGTGCCTTAATCAAAGATATGCTTTTTGTCGGACAAACAGCAAGACATCCTTTAGTTGTACACTTTGCGCAAAAGTTTTTTTTGCCGACAAAAGCGGACTTTGTCAATGCCAAATAAAGATACTTTTGCGCTTTGTAATATTCTTTGTATCTACACGCCCAATCTATAAGTTCAAAGAGGTTGTTCTTTTCAAGATCTTCATACTTTTCAACGATTTTCGGATCGCCCAAAAAACCGTTTGGTCCCAAAAAATTATATACCGCAATCTGTTTATTAAGAGTGGCGACCTCTAAATCTTCATATTTTTCTTCAAAACATTTTGGAATAGCACTGCGTACATATTCTTCCGCTGTAAGTACGCGAGACGCTAAACTTTGAGGGTGTTGTAAAGGAAACAAAATTTCTCCGGTCGGAAGCGTTCCCTCCAAATAATATTCGCTACTCGTATGCGTAAAGCCCGACGCACAGCCGATATTTGTAACTAAATTGCAATCGGGAAGAACAAAAAGTCCGTCGTTTAACTGCACAGAAAATTTCAATAGATAACTCCAACTATTAACTTTTCCGCTCAAAATCCCTTCCACTAAAGTAAGAATAAGTAGCATTTGCGTATGTTTTATGTATTCATTAAAATCATAACTGCTTTTATATTCATCACATATTTTTCCGTATTTTTCAAACTGCGCGGCGCTTTTATCGTGTTTTTTCCATGCTCTTTTCCAAGTTGCCCAGCCCCACATTTCCGAAGCGCCTACGTTATCCTTAAAATAATACGAGTTCGCCGACAATGCCTTTGCGTTTTCGTTATGACCTTTTACGATAAACACACTTTCGTCGTCTTTGTATTTGAGCAGAATTTCACTGCAAAATCTGAAAAATCCGGGCGCGGGCAAAGTATCGTCTTCGAGGATTATCCCCATTTCTTCGTTCTCAAAAAACCAATCGATAGCCGTTTCTATCGCCTGTTTGCATCCGAGATTTTTGTCGCTGAATTTTGTGTGGACTTCGCAATCCCAGTCAATGCTTTCTAAAACTGCTTTTCGTAAACTTTCGACATTTTCTTTCTCGCCGACTTTGTTTTCCCGCCAACCGTCCGATGAAATATACAATTTTTGGGGTTTGGATTTTTTTATCGCGTTAAAAACTTTCATAGTAGTTTCGGTTTTAGCGAAAATGCAAAATAAAATCGGCATTCTTTCATATTCGCTGTTTTCAAAAAAGTTGTTTTTAACTAATCTCATTTTCCACTCCCTCCTCCTCCCTGATAATACAAAGAATTTATCTTTCTCTAACAAACGGACAATGTTTAACACAATTCCAACAATTAGCGCAAGTTTTCGGATCGATTTTAACTGCTTTTTCTCGGTTTATTAACCTAACTAAAGATATGCTTTTTGTCGGACAAACAGACAAACAATCTCTGCTTTGACACTTTGAGCAAAAGTTTTTTTCATCGACAAGTGCAAGTTTTGTTAAAGCCAAATAAAGATACTTTTGCGCTTTGTGATAATCATTAAAGCAACACGCTTGTTTTATCAATAAACATAAACGATCTTTTTCAAAATCTTTAAATTTTTCTGCGATTTTAGGCTCGTTAAAAAGAGCGTTTTGCTTAAGAAAATTCTGAACTGCAAAAAAATCGTTTAATGCATATATCTCTAAATCTTCAAATTCTTCTTGAAAATCTTTTGGTTTGGCGGTACGTACATATTCTCTTGCCGTAAGTGGACGCGAAGACAAATTTTCCGGGTGTCGCAAAGGAAACAACATCTCACCTATCGGAAGCGTTCCTTCCAAATAATATTCGGTTCCTGTGTGAGCTGCTCCCTGCGCGGCACAACCGATATTCGATACCAAATTACAGTCGGGAAGAATGAAAAAACCATTATTCACTGCTACAGAAAATTTCAACAAATAACTCCAACTGTTTATCTTACCATTTAAAATCGCTTTTACTTGTGCTAAAATAAATAACATTCTCGTGTAATTTATATATTCGTCAAAATCCTGTCCATCTTCGTAGTTATCGCACATTTTTGCATATTCTTCAAACTGCGCGGCGGTTTTGTCATGTTTTTCCCATGCTCTTCTCCATGTTGCCCAACCCCACATTTCGGACATTCCTACATTATCCTTAAAATAATATGAGTTTGCAGACAATTTTTTTGCATGTTCATTGTGTCCTTTCACAATCCATAGTTTTTCGTCGTCTTTGTATTTGATAAGCATTTCACTGCAAAATCTGAAAAAACCGTGCGCGGGCAATGTGTCATCTTCAAGAATTATCCCCATTTCTTCGTTCTCAAAAAACCAATCGACAGCCGATTCTATCGCCTGTTTGCAACCGAGATTTTTATCGCTGAATTTTGTAAATACTTCGCAATCCCAGTCAATGCTTTCTAAAACTGCTTTTCGTAAACTTTCGACATTTTCTTTCTCGCCGACTTTGTTTTCCCGCCAACCGTCCGATGAAATATACAATTTTTTGGGTTTGGATTTTTTTATCGCGTTAAAAACTTTCATTGTAGTTTCGGTTTTAGAGAAAATACAAAATAAAATCGGCATTTTTTCGTAGTCGTTATTGTCGTAAAAATTGTTTTTGTTTAATCTCATTGTTATTCGCCTTCAAAAATACTTGTTTGCAAACTATCTTTTGGGCTTTTTTTGTATTTTGGCTTAATTCCGAGCATTTTGTACGTTTTGTCGGTGATTTCCCGTCCTTGCGGCGTGCGCTTCAAAAATCCGCATTGAATTAAATACGGCTCATAAACGTCTTCTATGGTATCGCTTTCTTCGCCTACCACTACGGCAATATTTTTTATGCCGACCGGACCGCCGTTGTAATGTTCGGCAATAGTTGTAAGTATCGCTCTGTCCATTTCGTCAAGTCCGATGTCGTCTATTCCGAGCATTTTGCAGGTTTGCGATACAATATCCGTCGTAATAGTCCCGTCTCCGCGAACATCGGCGACATCCCGCACCCGACGAAGCAGGCGGTTTGCCACTCTCGGAGTGCCGCGCGAACGTTTTCCGAGTTCCATTGCGGCTTGCGGTTCGCAGGTGATGTTCAAAAGTTTTGCCGAACGTAAAACCACCTTTTGCATTTCTTCGTCGGTGTAATATTTCATTTGACCTACATAGCCGAAGCGCGCAAGCATTGGCGCAGTAATAAGCCCCGCACGGGTTGTTGCGCCTACAAGCGTAAATTTTTTGAGAGGCAATCTTATAGATTTCGCCGCAGGACCTTCACCCGTCATAATATCGAAAACAAAATCCTCGATTGCAGGATAAAGCGCCTCTTCAACAACGCGATTAAGTCTGTGAACTTCGTCTATAAAAAAGATTTCTTTTTCATCGAGCCCTGTCAAATTTCCTGCCAAATCGCCTTTTTTTTCGAGAACAGGACCCGATGTTGTAGTGATTTGAACGCCCATTTCGTTAGCCAAAATTCGCGCAAGAGTGGTTTTCCCAAGCCCCGGAGGTCCCGAAAACAGGATGTGGTCAATCGGCTCCCCGCGTTTTTTCGCCGCCGCAACAAAAATAGACAAATTCGCTTTTAATTGCTCCTGCCCGATAAAGTCGGAAAAGGTCTGCGGACGAAGCGTTCTGTCCAACTCCGTGTCGTCATTATTCGCCGACGGAGTGATTATCCTTGTTATTTCGTGCATAAATTGCCCGCTCAAAGCTTCCTGTTTCGCATTGAATTTAAACACAAAACTCTCGGCTCGTCGCCATAAATCATAGATACCGCCGTCATTACCTTGTTTTCAAGGTCGCGATCAGAGTCATCGAAAGCGGCTAATTTTTTCCATTCCTCAAGCGTTGGCTCTTTTAGCCCGCGTTCTTTTAATTCTCTTCTTATGGCGTCAATAAAAGCCACGTTTTTTGTCATTTTCTATATCTCCCTCAAAGCAATTCTTATCCATTCGTGAGCAGGAATGTTTTCGTCCAAAGTTTCATCTAAGTTAATCAAGACATTCCGCACCTGATTTTCCGTGTAGCCAAGCGCAATAAGTCCTGCAAAAGCGTCTTCGCGCGGAGTTTTCGTAATCGGCTGCGATTTCTCTGCTTTAGCTCTGATTGCCACTTTGGATATTCCCGTTAATTTTCCTTTTAATTCCAATATTATTCTCTGCGCCGTTTTGGGTCCAATTCCGCTGACCGTCTTAAACGGCGAAATATTTTCGTTTTCTACGGCATTTGCAATTTCTTCAGCTTTCAGTCCCGACAAAATGCTCAAGCCGACCTTTGGTCCTATTCCGCTGACATCGATGAGTTTCAGAAAAACGTCCCGCTCTTCTTTGGAAATAAACCCGTAAAGCGCTTGCGAATTTTCGCTGATGTGATAATATGCGAAAAGAAAAACGTCCTCGCCGACACTCGGCAAGGCAAGCGATGTATTAAACGAAATTCCCAGTTTATAACCCACGCCGCCCACGTCTATAACGGCTGTTCCCGCATCACTGTGAAATAATTTTCCGTGAAAAAACTCAAACATTTATTGCCCCAATAATCTATGTATCTGTTTTTTGTTATAAAAATACGTTTTGCCAAAACAAAAAAGTGAGAAACATTTTTTATTTCGCGCTATCTGCCTCAAATGAATTATCTTTCAAATTATAGCGTTTCAAGACTATTTCGACCGTTTCGTTCTTTTTGAACAAAGAGTTTTTCTCGCCCTTTACACGCAAGAAATTACTCGTAATTCCGTTTAATCCGCCGCCTGCTTCAACTATTATTCTCTCGCTATTACCTATTCGCGAACGCGCAAACGCCTCTTGCTGCTCAGAAAATATTTTTTTTAGCGTTTCGCTTCTCTGCTTTTTTGTTTTTTCACATAATTGAGGCAATTCTGCGGCAGGTGTATTCGGACGAGCGGAATACGTAAAAACGTGTCCGTAATTAAAGCCGAATTTTGTGATGTTTTTGCAGGTTTCAATAAAATTTTCGTCGCTCTCTTCGGGAAATCCGACAATAAAATCGCCGCCGAGGTTTAATTTGGGCATAGATTTTCTGTATTTTTGCAGATTTTCAAGAAAATTTTCGATTGCTTGGGAGCTTCTGTTCATCTTTGTAAGGACTTCCGCCGACAGCGACTGAACGGAAACGTGCAAATGCCGACAAATCTGCGGATTTTGTATCATAAATTCAAACAGTTTTTCGTCGCAATCACTTGGGTTCATTGAAGATAGTCGCAGTCGCACGTTTTTGTCGAGAGAAATTATGCTCTTTGCAACATCAATAAAAGTTTTCTCCGAATTTGAGTATTGTCCTATGTGAGTTCCTGTTAAGACTATCTCCTTATATCCCAGAGATATAGCGTTTTTTGCGAGCGCAATTATTTTATCGAAATCCGCACTTTTCGGCATTCCGCGCAAATACGGTACAATGCAATAACTGCAAAGCGAAGCACAGCCTTCTTCTATCTTTATCGACAGTCGCGTTCTGTCCGAATTTTTGGGGTCTTCAATAAACTCCGAGAGTGGTAAAATGCCGCCGTTTTCCAAATTCTCGACAAAAACACCATTTTTTTTGCTGTTTATAATGTCGAATATGTCGTTTTTTCTCGCGTTTCCTATAATAAAATCAACACTTTTTAATTTCGGCGAGTTTTGTTGCGCCAAACAGCCGACAGCTACGATTTTTGCCTGCGGATATTTTCTTTTCAGCGAATTTAAGTATTTTATGTTTTTGTCTTCGGCGGTTTGGGTTACCGAACAGGTATTAACTATAATAAAATCAGCGGATGCAAAATCTTTTCCGTCATAAATAATATTAAAGCCGTTTAGACGAAACTGCGAGGCAATTCCGTCTATTTCTTCCTTGTTTGTTCGGCAACCAAACGAATTAAATGCAACTGACAAGCCTGACGACATCAATAACTTCCGAAATTGTCGTCATCGAACGGAATTAATGTTTCCGCCTTTGCCGCTCCTGCAGGTTTATAGCTAATTTTCGCAGTCGATTTTTTTGAAGCCCCGAATTTGTTTGCCGCTCTGTTCTGCGTAATCGTTCTTGCTTCTTTTGCCGCTTCGCCGTCAACAACACCGATTAAATCGCCGACCAAATCATTCATAGAAAGCGCTTGGCTACTTAATTCCTCGGCGCTTGCCGCTAACTCTTCGGACGCGCTCGCGTTTGCTTGCGTCACTTGATCCATACTTCCGATTGCAACGTTTACTTGTGAAATACCTTTTGCTTGTTCGTCGGCGGCAAGGGTGATTTCACTTACTATCGATGATATTCTTTTTGACGCTTCCGCAATTTTTTCGATAGCCTCTGCTGTTTCGTCCGCAAAAGTTACGCCGCGTGTACTGCTTAATTGCGAACTTTCTATAAGCGTTGCCGTTTTCTTTGCGCTTTCGGCGCTTCGCTGTGCAAGATTTCTCACTTCTTCCGCAACAACCGCAAAACCTTTGCCCGCCTCGCCCGCTCTTGCCGCCTCTACCGCCGCATTAAGAGCCAAAAGGTTGGTTTGGAAAGCAATGTCGTCAATATCTTTAAGGATTTTTGCAGTATCGTCGCTCGATTTTTGAATTTCAAGAACCGCTTCCTGCAAGCGTTTCATTGCATTTTGGCTGTCTTTCGCTTTTTGAACGCTGTCCTGAACTATGGTATCGGCATTTCTTGCGTTATCTGCAGATTGCTTTGTCATTGACGTAATCTCGTTAAGCGAAGATGAAATTTCTTCCAAACTTGCCGCTTGTTCGCTTGCGCCGCTTGCCATTCCTTGTGATGTACTCGAAATTTCTCCCGAAGCCGCCGTAACCTGACCGGAGCCCGACGAAAGCCCGCTTATTGCCGCAGAAATCGGCTTAACTATAGAGTTTGTTATAACGACACCCAAGAAGGCTCCGAGAATAATCGCAATAATTAGTAATGTAATCGTGATTATAACGCTGGTATGCAAAGTTATCGCCGCCGACCTTGTTTCGTTTTCCGCTCTATTTTTTGTCGCCTCTATTAAAGCGTTCACTTCTTGAGCAAACGTACCCAAATCTCCGCTAAATCTCTGCTGGTGTGTATTTACTCTTGCTTGCAATGTCGCATATTCAACAAAAATGTTTGAATAACGCTGATAATTTTCTCTCAGCACGCTATACAATCTTCGGGTTTCGCTTGAAATCGACGTCGATGCCAATATTCTGTCAATATTATTCAAACCGTTTCCGAAATTTGCGGTAATAGAACGGGTATTGGCAGTATCGACCGTTTGGCAAAATCTTGTAATATCTACCAACTGACCGAATATGTAGGCAACAAGATTAAACGAATTGTCGCGAACTTCCTGAGATGTGTTTGGGTCTCGGTAAACAGAATTTCTTAATTCTACCGCAGTACTGGAAACGTTTATGCCTACAGAGTCAAGCGTGCCTCTCAAGGCAAATTGTCTTAAACCTATGTTGACCAAACTGTCGTATTGAATTCTTAATGTTCTGAGTTTCGGCTCAAGCGTTCTTATTGTGTTTTCGAGAACGGGCAAATTATTCGTCGTTCGCAACAATTCGCGCGCATTTCCGAAATGCGAGTCCAAATCCGAAAAGTTTCTGCGCGCCGAATTCAAATAATTGTCTTCAAGCAAGTATGCATATAATGCCGAATTCATAATAAGGTCATCGACCGACTGCTGAATTGGCGCAGAAATGCTTATCGACGGCATTATTTCGTACGCAATAAAGTTCGACGTAGCTCCCGCCGAATTCATATTGATTGACGCTACGACACCCAAAATTGCCGTAACTAAAAGTAGTATAACTGCAAGTGCCGTAATTTTCGCACTCAATTTAAGTTTGTTGAACACAAATACCTCCTAAAAGGGTTTAACATTTTTTTTACTCGTGAATAATATAATATTTGTAAATATAAAAATGTACAAAAAGTGCGTTTTTCTGAATTTTTTTTCACAAATCATTTTTAATGAAAAACGAAACGCTTTGCAAACAGTTTTTACAGCAAATTGAAGCAGTGCAAAACAGAGGGCGACCGCAAAAAGCCGCCGCCCTCTGAAAGCTAAAAACCAAAAATTAGTTTCTGTTCAAAGAATTAAGGTCTTTGTAAGCCAACAGCAAACGCTCAACCATACCTTCTTCCATTTTACGAAGCCACACGCGCGGGTCGTAATACTTCTTGTTCGGTTTGTCTTCGCCTTCGGGGTTGCCCAACTGTCCTTGCAAGTAGCCTTCGTTTGCTTTGTAGAAGTTCAAAATTCCTTCCCAAGCCGCCCACTGCGTATCGGTGTCAATATTCATTTTGATAACGCCGTAGCCCAAGCTTTCTTCGATTTTTTCGGGCTCACTTCCGCTTCCGCCGTGGAAAACGAAATTAACAGGATTGCTTCCCGCAGGAAGATTGTGTTTCTTTTCGATATATTTTTGCGATTCGTCCAAAATTTTCGGCTCAAGCATAACGTTGCCCGGTTTGTAAACGCCGTGAACGTTTCCGAAGCTCGCTGCAATCGTGAAATTCGGCGATACTTTGCTGAGTTCTTCGTAAGCGTAGCATACGTCTTCGGGTTTTGTGTAAAGCTCTGATTTTTCAACGTGAGAGTTATCGACGCCATCTTCTTCTCCGCCCGTAATTCCGAGTTCGATTTCGAGCGTCATTCCCATTTTCGCCATTTTTGCAAGGCGCTCTTGGCACATTTTAATGTTTTCAACAAGCGGCTCTTCCGAGAAATCCAACATGTGTGAAGAAAACAAAGGTTTACCTGTCGCCGCGAAGTGTTTTTCGCTTTCCGCAATAAGTCCGTCAACCCAAGGAAGCAATTTTTTCGCGCAGTGGTCTGTGTGAAGAATTACGATAACTCCATAAGCTTCCGCAAGCGCCTGAATATGTTTTGCACCCGCAACGCAACCCAAAATAGCCTCTTTTTGGTCGCCGAGTTTAAGTCCTTTTCCAGCGTTAAACGCCGCGCCGCCGTTAGAAAACTGAATAATAATCGGCGAATTTGCCTTTTTTGCCGCTTCCATAGCCGCGTTGATAGAATCGCTACCGACAACATTAACCGCAGGAAGTGCGAAACCTTCTTTTCTTGCGATAGCAAATACTTTGCTTACATCGTCCCCGAAAATCACTCCGGGCTTTACTTCATTGAAAATCCCCATAAGATACAACTCCTTAAATTTTAGATTAAAACCGAAATTTTGCCGTAAAAATACTATTTGGGCAAAGGTCGGGCGACATTAGTCGCCCATTTTGTGTAATTTTTGTGTAAATTCCGAAGTATTTCATTCATAAACACATCCGTTAAACAGACCAAAGTGCGAAAAAGTCGTAAGTTTGGTCTGTTTTTTGTGAGAAAGATGTTTTTTCACTCAAACACCCGCAAATGCGGGAAGCCGTTGTTTGTTTCGGGGATTATTCGCCAAATTGTAGAAAAGTCCCAGTTGATGAAAGTTTCTTGTTGGCGCATTTCGGCTTCGGTTATCATTCTTGAATTATTTGCGTTGCCGCTTCCGACTAATCTGTTTCCGACGACGTTTCCTGAAGCGAAACTGCGAGTAAGCCAAGTTGGGGTAAAGTTTAAGCCCGCTAATCCTCCTACCCTTGTATTGTTTCCTGCGGCGCTTACATCTGCCGCGGCATAAGTTCTTTCGATTGCGCCTTGATTATCTCCGACTAATCCGCCGACAAAATCGTTTCCTGCGACTACTCCGATAAAATAACTATTTATTATATTGCCGTTTGGAATGCCGCTTGTGTTAATACCTACCAAGCCGCCGATACGATCCCCGCTTCCGATTATATTTCCCTCGGCAAAGCAATTTTCTATCGTTCCTTGATTTCTTCCTGCTAACCCGCCGACAATGCCGCCGCCTGTAATATCAACAATAACGCCTAAGTTTCTGACTATTGCGACGGAAGCAATATTTCCGAAAAAACCTTGAAGATCGCTTGTGCTGTTTATTTTTATCCCGCTTACAATATTTCCGTTGCCATTGAATGTGCCGTTAAATGTTCTGTTGTTTGCATTTCCAATCGGCACCCACGCGCCGCTTTGGATTTCTATGTTGTTCATAAGCGTGATTGTTCGACCGTTAAATTGATTTGTGCCTGCGTTTACCAATCTCGCGATTTCTCTTAAATGCGCTTCGGTCGATATTGAAATTTGTGCGGCGTTCCAGTTTATTTGTCCGCTGTCGCCACCACCGCCGCCATTGTCTCCGTCGTTTCCTCCTCCTCCGCCACCACCGCTTGTATTGCCGTCGAGATACACATTTTTTACTATGAAATCGCAGGAAACGAGCGTTAAAAGGCAAAAAAGCACTGTCGATAAAAATATTGTTTTCTTCATAAATTTACCTTCTTTTTCTTATTAAAGTATAGCCGATACCCAATGTCCAAGTTGCGTTAAATCCTTCTTCAAAAACCGTTCTGTTGTCGTCTTCATAATAAAAATCGGGGTTTCGCCTGTGTCCGAATAAAATTCTGTTTGTGATGTCAAAATTATTGTCCCAGCCGAACATCAATTTCCAAAAAAGACCTGCAATTCCTATATTTGTCCCTGTTTGCGAATTTAGTGTTTCGTTTTCTTTTATGAAATTTACAAGAAGCAAGGTGTTGTGATACCCCGCGCTAAATCCCAAAACGTTTTTTATTGCCTCGTCTCTGCTGATGCCCACGCCGAAATTCAATAGACCGCCAAAATATGCGCCACCACCGCTTAATTGCGCAGAAAAATAAAAACCGTTTCTGCTTATGCTTCCCAACTCAACCGCCGCGCCAACGCCTGTTGCAGACGTCCCCGCGATAAATTCGGGGCGAACGGAAAATACAAAATCATTGTTTAACGGAGTTCTCTCTCTGCGTTCGCGAACAATTATTGTCGGCGGTTGTGCCTGTTGCGCTCGAATACTGTGTTCTAACGCTATGCTGTCTGCCCGCGCCCTATGAATGAGCGATATACTGTCTGCCTGTGCTTGTCTGACCAATGCTATGCTGTCGGCTTGCCCTTGTCTGACTAACGCCAAACTATCTGCTCGCGCTTGTTGACGTAAATAAACAACATTTTCGAGATGGAGAAAAAGCGCGGCGGTATCGACTACCATTCTGAAAGTAGCCGAAAAGGTTTTGCCGTCCCAAGTTTCTTGCAACACTTCGGTATTCACACGTCCGAGAGTGTATATTTGCACTTCTTCGCTAAAGTCCTCCGTTTCATTAGTTGTTCTCAAACTTTGCCTGCTTTCCACCAAAACGCCGAGTTCGCGCAACAATAAGGTCTGGGCTTCTTGTGTTGCGGTGTTTCGAGCCGAAACTCGACTGTCGGTATCGCCTGCGCGGAATGAATGGTGGCGTTCAAATTCGGCAGTGCGCCCAAATGTTTGGGCGCACGCAAAGAAGAGCATAAAAAAGCACAGAGCAAATATTGGTTTCGTTTTTTTCACTGCTGCTCTTTCGCTCAATTCAGCAATTCGACTTTTATTATTCCTCTTCCTCTGGTCTGTTCAATCTCGCCTAATTCGGGATTCCATTGAGCAAATTCTCTTTCTCCGAATGTTATCCTAATATTTTTACCTATGAAGTTTTGCACTTGTTCTTCTACTTCCTGCCAACCAACTCCCAAAAAATAAAGGACACAACCTTCAAAACACGTTCTTTGTCCATTGATTTCTATGCAACTGGAATACCCTAAATCCTCATTGTCGGAATACTCAAATCCTACAAATCGTCCGACTATTATATCGGCAACATCTTGCTCAAGAGCATCTTCTGATAATGAGCAAGTAAAAATAAACAGCAATGGAATAAACACTAAAACTCCTGCAATCGCTTGTCCAAACCTAAGGGTGAAAAAGCTAAACAACGTTCCGATGAGTGTAAAAACCATCAATATTCCTAAAATCTCTGTAATTCCCATAAAAAAACTCCTTTCAGTTAAGCGTTTTCAAAAGATTGTTTCTTTCACTTATCGCCGATAATAATGAATTTGTTAACGATATTATACACTCTGTATTTTCTGCTGCTTTGACTGCGCGTTCAAGATCATTGACAGATGCGAAAATAAGTTCTTCTTTCTCTAACAAGTCGGGATATGACTTTACAGGGCTTGAATAAAGCGCGTCATATACTTTTTCAACTCTCTTTTTTGCTTCTTTGTCGCTGATTGTTTCTAACAGCGTTTTCAGTTTTGCGGAAGCGTTTTTAATGTATGCAATTTGTGGGGCTCGCTTTTTTTCCGCATTAGCGGAGTGTTCGTTAGCAATCATATTAGAAATAAATGCGATAAAAAACACCCCCGCTGTGCAAAGTTGAACAAGCAATGCAAGGTTGTATTCTTTCGGAGCGAGGTATATAAACACCATTCCCACTATAAACTGTATTACGAAATAAGCCACCGATACGGCATAAAGCGAAAGCCCAAATACCGCTTTGCTTTTCCCGCTGCGGGTTAAACACGGCGTTATCAAGAGCGTTAAATATGCAAAATGAATAAATCCGTAAGACATCCATACTGATGTGTTATGCTCAAAACCTCCCAATACAAAGAAAAGCAAGTTAAATATTACCAAAAACACGAGTTTAAGAATTGTTGCTAAAACATTCGTCTTTTTCATAGGTTGCGCCTCCTTACATTCTGCTCATAATTTCAGTTTTTTTTGCATCGAATTCCGCTTGCTCTATCAATCCTAAGTCCAGCATTTCTTTAAGTTTTTTCATTGCTGCGATAGGGTCATTGCTTCCGTCGCTTGATGCTGGTGGCGTTTGAGGCGACGGTGCTTGTTGTTGCATTGGAGCAAACATTTGTTGTCCCATGTTTCCAAACGTTCCTGCGGCTGCTAATCCCATGCCAAGTCCTGCTCCGGCTCCGGCAACTCCTCCCGAATTCGGATTTGCGGCAAGCGTTTTGCTGATATCTGCCGCTTGTTGTCTGCCCCAATCGTCGCCGAGAACATTCATAACTGTTTTATCGGCTTGAGCGTTGCGCATTTTGGATATGGCATCCATTCCGATTTCATCATAACGGCGGCGTAATTCATCGTCGTCCATATCAATCGCAGAAATTGAAAACTTAACTATTTTCAAACCGTAATCATCGAATACTTCGCCGAGAAACGGTTGAACGGTTTCTGCAAATTCTTCCATTCTTCCCTCGATGCCGAGTAGTTCCGTTTCGGTTTCGTTGAGAGCACGAGTAATACTTGATTTTACCTTGCCTTGAAACTCGTTTGCAAAATAATCGTCTAAAAGTTCTTGCTGTCCCATTACATCAACGTTGTTTCCGATGAGTTTAGTCAAAAATTTTTGAGGGTTATCAACTTGGATTTTATAAGATCCGCGGGCTTTAAGTTTTGTTGCAATTCCGAGTTGCTTGTCGCGCACCTGAATAGGCGAAGATGTTCCCCACCTTATTTCCATACTGTGAGCTTTGCGAACAAAATAGACAACGCAACTAAATGTGCTTATGCCACCTGTAAAAGCGTTTCTTATGCGGCTGATAAACGGATAATTTTCGGAGGAAAGTACATATTTACCGTTGTCAAACGTCTGCTCTATAACGCCGTCTTTAATGAATATCGCCTCTTCACCCGGCATAACTATGAGGGTTGAGTTGTTGTTAAAATCTTCTTCAGGTTGTCTCCAAATAAGAAGATTGCCGTCTCCTGAGTTTTTTATTACCTCAGCCCAGTTTTTTTTGCCGCCTGCAAATGCGGTTTCGTTGGGATTTTTTGCAAAAATGCTCATAATTCATTCCTTTCTTTGAGTGTTTTTTACACTGTTAAAACTTTATCAATATCAAAATCAAATGCTTCTTCAACTCCGGAAAATCTCTCATATATTCCGTGCAACGCTTTCATTTCTTCTTTGCGTTTTTTTACAATGTTGAGCCATTCTTGCTCAAACTTATCGAGATTTTCTTTTGCTTCTGCACGTTTTTCGTCTCTCGCTTTTCCTTTTTTAAAGGTAAACGGAAGACGTAGCGCCAATAAACCGGAACACGCTAAAAAGATACCTGCCCACAAAATCGACGAAGCCCCGAAATGGCTGATGGCTGCACCGATTAAGCACACTATCAAGAAGAAAACAAGAAGGGCTGTGTTATTTTCAGGAATTGCTTTTAATGCTGCTTTCAGGTCTTCGTGCTTCTTTTTTCGTTGTTCGTCAAGCGGAAGTTTGTCGTAGCAATATGCATCTCCGCTTCCTGTCTGCCATACGGAATATCCTTGTCCCTTGTAGGTAAAAAATATGCCGTATAATCCTAAAAACAAACGTTTTACTTCTTTATCAATACGGTTTCCGCCAAAATTCAGATTACGGGCGTGTTGTTTGCTCTTCAAAATATTTTCGACTTTTGATTTTATATGCGCCTCTGCACGTGGTTTAACGTAATCATTAAACGCTGTTGTTTGCGGTAAATCATATTTGTAGGTTTTAACGTCCGACGGATATTCCAAATCTTCAAAATCTACCAATTGGCGGCTCAAATTATCACCGCTCAATTGCATATATGTATTTGCAATTCGGTCGCCAAAGTTTTTTTCGCCTGAAACAAAAACAGTTTCTGTAAATTGCACTTCGTCTTTGATTGTTCTCCAATCAATATGAGTTTTTTCTCCGGTGCTTCTACCTTTATGATAAACCGTTTCTTTCCTTTCAGAGCCTTCTTCGTATGTAAAAGACCCCGTTCCTTCGCATTCGAAGCAGTAAGCGGGAACACAATGACATTCTTCACGAACGACTTCCATCTCGTCCAATACATCTAACGGAACATATAGTTCTTTCGACAAAGCATAAAGAAGTTCTGCGTGAACTTTTGCAGAAGAGGCGCTTAAAGGAATACCGAAAGCGATATTTTCTTTCTCTGCAACTTCCGCATTTTTAACCAAGCCCTCTATCACCAATTCTTTTCTGCACGAAGGACATTTAACGTGTCCTTTTGAATTTTTTGGGATAGGCAACGGCTCTCCGCAACTTGGGCAAGTAAAATCCCTGATACTCATTATTTGTCTCCTTTCAAAGAGATTTAAGTTTTGTTAATGTTTTTCAACTACTGTCTCACGTAAGTAAATCCGTCCCAATTTAATGTATTACCGCCGTGATAAGTTATTTGCTCAATTCCCAGAAAGCCAAAATTAAGCGTTATCGTCGTTCCGTTGATGTGATAACTGAAATTAAACGGAAAACTCATTCCCTCGTCATAAATCGTCCAAGTTCCTGTTCCGTCTGCGTTAAACACAATTATATCCCACTCCTCTGCGGAATTGCCTTCCCACCCCCAAGTTCCGACAATGCTGTTATTGCCGCCGTTATTTTGAGTCCAACGAGCGTGTAATGTCGCATTGCCTCTGACTTCATACCAATCTCCTATACCGCCTACACGACTTCCGCCTGAATTTGACGTATGCCAACCGTCAAAGGTATGATCGTTTCTGCTTGTGGAAGGCAGTTCTATCCATTCGCCCTCATTGACGGTTCTGCTTTGAACGCTTGTGCCGCCGTTTGCGTTAAAGTTTACAGTAAAACGTACAGGATTACCTCCACCCGAACTGTGATCAACAATACCCGGCGCCCCTGTAATAAAATCACAGCCGACAAGCATAATCAAACAAGCAAATGCCCCCAACAAAAATTTAATCGTTTTCATAAAAACTCCTCCTTATTTTCTTCTCGTTAAAGTGTAGCCGATGCCCAAAGACCAAGTTATATTAACACCATCTTCATAAAAAATTTGGTTGTCATTAACTCTGAAAATCACAGGATTACTTCTGTGTCCGAACATCAATCTGTTGGTTATATCCAAATTGCTTTGTCCGCCAATCATAAGTTTGTGAAAAATTCCGCCGAAACTTGTGTTAATCCCGTTTGCACTTGCGGTAAAAAACGGATCTACCTCAAAATCGACGGGCTTTATAGAATTGCGAAAACCCGCGCTTGCTCCCAAGACGTTTTTTACTTTATCGTTTTGGTTTATACAATAGCCAAGATTTGCCATACCGCCGAAATAAATCGCTCCGCCGCTTAAATCCCCCGAAATGTAAAGCCCGTTTTCAAGAATTGTTCCGATTTCAACATTCAGCCCGATATTTGCTACCGCTGTTCCCATAACCAATTCGGGACGGACGGAGAGCACAAACGTGTTATTTCTATCGCCTGTATCTCTATTGTTTGCCGAAGGCGTTGCAATAGGTGTGGGTTGCGCAGGTTGCGGCACGACAGTTTCTTGCACAAAGGTTGGTGTAGGCACTGCTTGCGGCATTTCTTCTTCTGTTGTTTCAACAATCGGCGCAGGTGCGGGTTGTAAAACTGCCTGTGTTGCTTGTGCCGCCGCAATTTGCGCCTGCTCGGCTTGAATTCTTTGTTGCTCAGCCGCCGCTTGCTCTTGTGCTCTTTGCAATCGTTCTGCTTCAAGGCGTTGCTGTTCTTGTATTTGTTGCTGCTGCGCTATTTCTGCTTGTTCTTGCACAATTCTTGTTTGTTCTGCTGCTTGTACTTGCGCTATTTCTGCCGCTGATGGTGTTGTTTGTGCCTGCGGTGTAGGAGCAATTAACGGCGGAAAGTTTTCGGGGGCAACATCGAAAATTCCGAAACCTAAGAAGCCAAGCCCCTGGCGAACTAAAGCAGAAGTATCAGTGAGAGCAAACCCGCTGCCCATATTGCCTCGATATACAGTCCATTGCAGTACTCTATGCTCTATTCCGTGGCGATCGGTTATATAACAAACAATATCACTGCCGATACTATTAAATCGTTGCCTGCTTTCTCGTTTACTGTAATGAACAAATCTTACTTGTTTGCCTTGAACTTCAGAAACTCCCCAAGGGATAGGTATATCTTGCGGTCTTCCTGCAGCAAATCTGACCATTCTGTTATCTTGAGTTCTTAATATAAAAGGCGGTCTTCTTGTTCCAATCATTCTATTTACCCATTCCTGTTTTTTGACTAATTCCGCTCGTTCTATTTCCAGAGACGTAAGTTCGCTGCTTGCTTCAATAAACCCAAACATTTGCGGAATTAAATTGCCAACACGGTTTATTCTTGTTATTGTGCCTGTCGCATTCGCTTCTATCTGAAAAATTGGCGCAGTCCAGTCCGAAGTCCGCGATTGCCGAAAACGAATTTCTCTTCGATTGTTATCAACAAAAGCAAACCCTCGCCCGTCTTGCCCGGAGCGAAAATCAACCATTGTTTCTATTGTTCTGCCCGCTCGTTGCGCTTGTTGCTGTATTTGTTGTTGCCTTGCTTGTCGCTCTATTTCCCGCCGCTCTATTTCGCTTTCACGAGCCCTATTGCCGCTTGGAGCACTCGCCGCAGAAGTTGCAGGCAAAGGAAGCCCGACAGTTAATGTAAGATTTCCCGAAGATAATCTTTGTATGTTTTGCGGAAAATTTGCCATCCAAGCATCGGCTTGTTCTCTTAATATTCTCTGCTCTTCTGCATGAATACTGTCGCGTATCCTTTGCTGTTCTCTTCGTTCTTCTACGGCAATACTGTCTCGCACACGTCGCTCCTCTGCTTCTCGCCTTTGTCGCTCCGCTTGCGCTCGCTCTGCTTGTCTTTGTCTTTCTTCTCGTTCTCTTTCCGCTCGCCTTTCGGCAGGAGTCATCAAATTTTTCGCTGCTTCTAAATCTTTTACAAATCTCTCCTGTCTGTTGTTGAATGCCATCGAACTGCCTATACCGCTTTGCGTTGCCATACCCAAAAAAACAGGAATGAGTGCTATATACTTCGCGGTAGTTACTTCCATTTTATTGTGATTATTTGGAAGTCCGCGAATTTGCCTAAGTTCTATAAGTATATTGTTTGTCGAAGCGCTTCTTGGAAAACTTTCGAGTGTTTCTATCATAAAATTCAACTGCAGTTCCGTTGCTCTTTGCTCATACCTTGTAAGCGCTTGAGCAAACACACTACTGACAATCACTAACACAACGAGTGATATTTTAATTAGTTGCTTCATTTTTTTACACCTCTTTCTCCAACAGTAGTCGTTTTGCCTGTGCCTCCTGCCCATGACAACATAATAATTTTCATATAACTTACCGCCTTTCTGCCGTTTCTTAACGACAAATTAAATTTATATTTGAAACCATTTTTGAACAAAATAAAGAATGACCATCCAAAACTTTTGAGCCACCAAGAATAAAACAAAAACGCAAAAATTTTGCGCCCGAAAAGGCGTCCCCTTGTAATATCCCCACATATATTATACTTTGTATAATTATATGTGTTGTGTTGTGTTGTGTTGTGTTGTGTTGTGTTGTGTTGTGTTGTGTTGTGTTGTGTGTAAACGCAAGAAATCCCCCGCAATGTTTTTTATTGCGAGATTGAAGAAATTCTGTAGATTTGCCGTTGCAACCATTGTTTTTTCTCCGTTAGTGTTAGATTTCCCTAAAATATTGAGGAGAAAATAATATTTGCTTGCGGTGGATTTCGGAAGTATTTTGGTTTTTGAGGAAAATTGTTGTTGTTTGCAATTTACTCTTATGAAATTTTCGGACTATTGCCCTGAAGCAAGTTTATCCTTATATTTCAAACCGTTAGCCGTCAAGCGATATTTTTGCGAACGATGTTTAGGTTTTTCAGGGATAGTCATTTCAATTAAATTCAGTTTTAACGCCGGCTGAATATAGTTTGTGAAAAAATTACTTCTGTTGTTGAGTTGCAAATTTGCTTGTATTTCGGCTCTGTCTTTTTCGTTGTTAAGCACTTTCAGCAGTTCTCTGACTTGGGGGGTGATTTGTATGGTATCTTGTATGGTATCTTGTATGGTATCTTGTATGGTATCTTGTATGGTATCTTGTATGGTATCTTGTGGTTTTTCTTCAAAAATTTGCGCGAAATTTCTTGCGAAAGCAACTTCCAAGCCGCCTTGACGAACATTAAAAATCGGCTCTGCAAGTCCGCTTTTTGTTGTTTCTTCGATTATTGTTAAAGTTCCTCTGCCCCACGCCTCAATATATCCCGCACGATAAAACATATCGGCAATTAAAGGGTTGCGCCTATATGAATCGTGATTTTTGCTCAAGTCCTCCACGCTTAATTTTTCTAGTTCGCCGGCGTTCCAAATCAAAACAGTCGAATCATAAACCCGTAAAGATATAGAAGAATTGCTCGTGTAATCTTTATGAATAAGCGCGTTCAGTATCGCTTCACGAATTGCCTTGTCGGGAATTTCCAATGTCTCAACGCGTTGCATTCCTTGATAACTTACAGGAGACAAAAGATATTTTGACCTCAAATGGTTGATAATTTCGTCGAACATCGTAAAAAGATTTCCCGAAATGTCGTCGTGAATAATAATGTCGGTGGAATCATTTCCTCTAAACCGTCCAATTTTGAAATTTGCGCATCTGAAAAAACGAATGGGCTTTTTTCCGAACAACAAAACTGCCGCTCTTGTAAGTTTTCCTGCTTCGGTAAGCAATTCAAGGTTTTGGAAAAGTTGCCTGATATTTTTGCTGTCGATACCGGTCGGAAGTCGATTATGTTGCATTGCCTGAAACACAAAACGCGATACCGTTTCTTCGTCAATGTCTTCAAAATCTGCATTATCCACGCCGATTTCATCCCAAGTAAGATTATTTGTTTTCAGTAAGAGTTTTTGGAGTTCGCCGCCTTTTAATTCTTGGGTCGTGCTACCGCTACGGATATAAAATTTCCCGTGATAAGATAACGCCGATTTACTAGTCGGAACAGTAATTTTCACAACTTGCTTTCCGTTTACATTTTCTGCTTCCACTTTTGCGGCGACAACAAAAAATATCATAATTTTATTAGGTAAATCTTCTATAAGTTTTTCGCTGTTTTCAACCCCTACAACCTCGCCTTTGTCGTTTATGCCGATATAAATCACCCCGCCGTCAGTGTTGGCAAACGCACACACGGTTTTAAGATACTCGTCTCTCCAAATTTCCTTGAATTCGACAGTTTGCGATTCTTGTAAGTTCATATTCTGTAGTTCCTTTTTGCTTGTAAAATACGTTGTTTTTTAGGTGGTTTTCGGAATTATTTTGATTTTTGGGTGAAATTTGTAATTTTGTTCTAAACGCAGAACGAAATGCACAAAAATAGGGAAGGTCTCAAGACCTTCCCTATCTGGTTTGAATATCTGCTTGCCTTTTCAATCGTTGCTTGCAAAACTCCGAACTATTTCTATTTTTTCACATTTTTCGCAACAAAATCCTTCAAAACCGTTTCCAAATTCGGAGTGCCGATTTCGTCCAAATCGTAGCCTATTTTTACGCACGGCTTATTGATTTTTATGACGCGTTGCAAATCTATCGGAGTGGCAATAACAACTGTATCGCAATCAACCTTATCAATGGTTTCGGCAAGGTCGCTCATTTGTTTTTCGCCGTATCCCATAGCAGGCAGAAGCGTTCCGATATTCGGATATATTTCAAATGTTTCTTTGATTTTTCCGACTGCTACATTTCTCGGGTCAATAAGCTCTTTTGCGCCAAAACGTTGCGCCGCTACTACGCCCGCGCCGATTTTCATTTCGCCGTGAGTTAGGGTCGGTCCGTCTTCAACCACCAATACGCGCTTATCTTTGATAAGTTCGGGTTTGTCCACTGTCAATGCCGAATTCGCGTCGATTACAACGGCTTTCGGGTTTACTTTTTTGATGTTTGCTTTTACAATTTCAACGTTTTCTTTTGTTGCGCTGTCAATTTTGTTAATAACGACAACGTCCGCCATTCTCAGCGACACCTCGCCGGGGTAATACGAAACTTCGTGCCCGGGACGATGCGGATCGGCAACGGCAACAATAAGGTCGGGTTGGAAAAACGAAAAGTCGTTGTTTCCGCCGTCCCACAAAACAACGTCGCAACCGCTCGGGTCGTTTTCCGCCGCGCGAAGTATTGCCTCGTAATCGACGCCCGCGTAAATCACATTTCCGCGACTGACATGCGGCTCGTATTCTTCCATTTCTTCGATTGTGCATTTGTTCTTTTTAAGGTCTTCCACTGTTGCAAATCTTTGAACTTTTTGCGCTTCCAAGTCTCCGTATGGCATCGGATGGCGCACAGCTATGACTTTCAGCCCCTGTTTCATTAAAACTTCGATAATTTTTCTTGAGGTTTGACTTTTGCCGCAACCCGTTCTTACCGCCAATACCGCAATAACAGGCTTAGTGCTTTTAATTGCGGTGTTTTTGTGTCCCATCATCGAGAAATCCGCGCCCGCCGCATTCACAAGCGCGCCAATATTCATAAGGTCTTTGTAATTTATATCGCTATACGAAAATACGCACTCGTCAATGTTATTTTTTTTAATGAGTTCTTGCAATTCGTCCTGCGCAAAAATCGGAATTCCCTCAGGATATAACGTTCCCGCCAAAGAAGCAGGATACTTTCTGCCTGCAATATCAGGAATTTGCGCCGCCGTAAAAGCAACTACTTCGTATTTGTCATTATCGCGAAAAAACGTGTTGAAATTATGAAAATCTCTTCCCGCCGCTCCGATAATTATCACCTTTCTTTTTTGGTTTTTCATACTAACCTTCCTCCTTTGATTTAGTCCTGTTTCGTATTCATAACGGAAACTTTGAAGTGAAAATAATTTTTGCGCAAAAACTGTGAGAAAAAAAATTAAAAAGAATAAAAAAAAATTTTTGAAAGATGGTTTGTCGCCCTTTTTATTTATTTTTTACAATTTTATAGGGAAAAATTAAATTTACTCCACTTTGGTGCAGAAATAAATTATTTTATCTACTTAGGTTATATTAAAAACATATTAAAAAGGGAGGCTTTATGGAACGCACTAAAAAAGAAGCTGTTGTCGGCGAAGCAAGTAGCAAGTTGGTTGCCGCAGCATTAAAGTCATTTGATTCACCTGCCAAAAACTCACAGCGTAGTGTTGCAACCACTATGAATTTAGGGTGCCGAACAAGTGTTCGCACAAGAATTAGGTAGGCAGAAAACAATGGCATTTAATTATGCAATATCAATAGACACTATAATATTAGCAATAACTGCAGTTGTATCTTTAGGAATGCTTTTTATAGCATATAGAGGCATAAGAGAACAAATACAGAATGCAGTCGGTAGCAAAGAAGACGTTTTCAAAGCAAGAAGATTAGAGCAACTTAAAATAGCCGTGTCCATAGAAGAGCAAATAGACAAAACTTCATCAAAACTGTCCGAATTTTCGTGGTTGATTGCTACCAGCGAAGAGAAAAACGATAATGATAAATTCTATCTTACAGACCTAATTGAGCGTTATTTATATGCAATAGACACTTTATGCTACGCAATAAATAAAAACTATCTCGACAACGAGGACGACTGGAGAAATAAGTATAACGATAGAATTCGTGAGACAGTTCAAACATACGAGCAATATTACGGAGAAACGTCCCCATATAAAAACACAAAAGATATTTACAGAAAATGGAATAATTCATAATGTTAAAAATAAAATCAAAGAAAGTTATCTTTTTTTGTGATTTTTAGACATTTTCACCCTCAACCACCACTACAATAAATTATTTTACTTACGCGACAAGATATGGATTGTGAGATACTCTCACTCTTCATTGATATTTTTTTATTCTTTTTTAGGATAATCAGATAGCCTTTATGTGCTGTTCTGTTTATCTGATTTATTCCTATTTCAGTGAAAATAATTCATATTTTGTCGCAAAAATATAATTTGGGCAGAACAGCCATTGCTCCCGACGACATAAACCCTCGCGGCGTTTTCACCGAACTTTGGAACAGGTGGTATTGAATTTGAAGAACAAAAAGGCAGGATTTCCTGCCTTTTTGTTTGTGGCAAAACGTATTTTTACACCCTGACACACACAATATACAAAAGGTGAAATGGTAAAAATATGCTTGAAACAGTAAAAAACGCTGAGTATCGTGATTGGTTGCACGATTTAAAAACACAAATCAAAACAGGACAGATAAAAGCGGCACTTTCGGTTAACAGTCAAATGATTATGCTTTATTGGGATTTGGGCAAACAAATCTCGGAAAAACAAGAAAAAGCTAAATGGGGTAGCGGCTTTATTGAACAGTTAAGCAAGGATTTGCGAGAAGAATTTCCTGAAATGACGGGGTTTTCTCGGGCTAATATCTTCAGAATGAAGAAATTTTATGAGTTCTATTCTTCAGACAAATCTATCTCTCAACCTGTGAGACAAATTGAAGTCTCCTCTAAAAATCAATTTGTCGCACAAGTTGTGCGACAATTACAAGTCCCTGAAAACCAACAAGATATAAATGCAGAACAACCTGTTTACAAATTAGCGCTAATTCCGTGGGGACACAATGTAAGTCTTTTTGAAAAAGCCAAAGACATCAAAGAAGCGCTTTTCTATATCAACAAAACAATCGAAAATAACTGGAGCCGTTCGGTGCTTGAATACCAGATTGAAACAAATCTTTACGCAAGACAGGGCAAAGCCGTCTCTAATTTTAATTCGACATTGCCCGAACCGCAAAGCGACCTCGCCAACGAAATAATGAAAGACCCCTACAATTTCGATTTTTTGTGCTTGTCGGAAAAAGTGAAAGAAACAGACCTCGAAAAAGCGCTTGTTCAACATATTTCACAATTTTTGCCCGAATTAGGTATCGGATTTGCGTATATGGGACGGCAATTTTTGCTGAGAGTTGGTGAAAGCGACTATAAAACAGACTTACTTTTTTATCACACGCGGCTAAGATGTTATGTTATTATAGAACTGAAGACCAAAAAATTTGAGCCGGAATACATAGGAAAACTGAATTTTTATATTACGGCAGTTAATGAATTGATAAAAAACAACGAGGACAAGCCGACTATCGGAATACTTCTGTGCAAAAACAAAGATAATTACAAAGTAGAATTCTCATTAAAAAGTATAAATAACCCTATTGGTGTAAGTTCTTTCGTATATACCGAACTGCCCGCCGACATAAAAGCGGTTTTACCCTCGGCGCAAGATTTACAGGACGAACTTTTGAATTTTGAAAAGGAACTAAAATGCTGACACTCGGAATTGAAACTTCCTGCGACGAGACATCAATCGCCATAATAGACGACAACAAAATACTTGTCAATCTTATTTATACGCAAAAAGAACATTCGCGATTTGGCGGCGTTGTACCCGAAATCGCCTCTCGGGAGCATATTAAAAAAATCGGAGTTTTGTTCAAAAACGCGCTTGCCGACACAAATTTGCAAATTTCGGACTTGGATTTAATCGCTGTCGCCGATAGTCCCGGGCTTGCGGGAGCGCTTTTGGTCGGAATTTCGTTTGCGCTCGGACTTCACACCGCCCACCCGCAAATTCCGATAACGGGCGTCAATCATTTGCAAGGGCATATTTGCTCCGTTTTGTTTGAAAATGAAATCGACTTTCCGTTTTTGGCAATCGTTTTAAGCGGAGGACATTCTTCTATTTACAAAGTATCAAACTTCGGCGAATACGAAATCATAGGACAAACAATCGACGACGCGGCAGGCGAAGCATTCGACAAAGTCGGAAAAATGCTCGGCTTTGAATACCCCGCGGGAAGACAAATCGAAGATACGGCTAAGTCATTCAACGGCAACGACTTAATAGACTTTCCCGTAGCCAAAATCCGCGACGGAAACAGCGCCGATTTTTCGTTCAGCGGACTTAAAACGGCGGTAAAATACGCGATAGAAAAAATCCCCTCCGAACAAATAGAAAGCGAAAAACCGCGAATTTGCAAGTCTTTTCAGAATGCGGTGATTGCCGCAATCGTGCATAAGTTAAAGATTGCCAGAACCTTAACAAAAATCGACAAGGTCGCTCTTTGCGGCGGTGTTGCTTGTAATAATGCAATTCGCGAGGCATTAAAGCAATCTTTGGGTGCGCATAACGTATTTTATCCGTCGAATGTTTTGTGTACCGACAATGCGGCGATGATTGCAAAAGCGGGAATGGAAAATTACAAACGCAAAATTTGGCACTATCCGTCAATGACGCCGACGGTTGAAACAAGCAGAAAGTAGAGGAAAAAATGCACGAGTTGTTTATGTTTTTTTGGGGAATGGCGATTATGGCTTTTTTTATCAGCATTGCAATCCACTTTTTGCGGATAGAGAAAACGCTCAGAAACATCTTCATTAAAACCGAGCTAAAAGTTAAACATTTCTTAGAAAACGGATAATTATCTCTCCAAAACAATCCCGCTTTCAATATGAAATGTATTCGGATAGCAATCAAAAACAGCTGTTTTGGTGATTTTATAGCCTGCTGATACAAAAAAGTTGCAGTCTCTTGCTTGTGTTGCAGGGTCGCAGGCTATGTAAATGATTTTTTTCGGCGCAATTTTTATTATTTCATCTATCATTCGTTTTTTAAGACCTATTCTTGGCGGGTCAACTATAATGCAGTCGGGGCTGTGATTACTTTCGCTAAGTACATAATCTTCCGCTTTGGAGGCAATCGCTTTTGCATTTGAAACGCCGTTTATTTCAAAGGTTTTTTGTGCGAGACGCGCCATATCCCGGTCGGTTTCGACAAGCGTAATGTTTTTTACTTTTTTACTGCAAAATACGGAAAAAAGTCCTACACCGCCGTAAAGGTCAAACAAATTTTCGCTGCCTTCTACCTGCTCTGCGCACCAATTTGCAAGAACGGGGGTCAAAAATCTGTTGGATTGGAAAAACGAGTTTCCGTTCACCTCAAATTCGTATTCGCCTACGCTTACCCGACCAACGCGCGCCCTATCGAGCGAACTCACAACTCCGTCTTTGGTGTCGATAGTAAAAATTGTTCGCGCTTTTGGCTTATTTGCATTTGCGTTTTTCAAAAATTCGTTGAGATTTTCGGTTAAAAGCGAACATTTGTCTATTTTTATAACATCGTGCGATCTTTTGGATTGAAAACCGATTTCTCCCGTTTTCTCATTTACGCTGAATTTTGCTCTTATTCGATAGCCCTTTTCGGCGTCAAAATACACTTTCGGTTCAGGAAATTCGTAAATTTTCCCTGTCCTTTTAAGTGTACTTTCAAAAATTTCTTTTTTGCATTCTACTTGTGTCTCGTAGTCCATAAATTGCCAATCGCAACCGCCGCAAGTGCCGAATTTTGAGCAAAACGGCGTTCGGCGATGAGGAGACTTTTCCAAAATATTGCTCGCCGTAAATATAAGAATGCCGCTTACGTTTCGGGTAGCGTTGCATTGAGCGCTTTCTCCCGGCAAAAGCCCTTCGACAAAAACAACTCCGTGTTTCGTTCGCGAAAGCCCGAAACCGCCGAAAAGCATCTTTTCACAGGTTAATTTTATTTCTTTATAATAAATTTTCCACCCCACCAATCATTTTCCGTTATTTCCTCAGCCAATTCAAAGCCGACTTTTTGTGCTTCTGCTATAACTATGTCTCTTTCTTCAAGCAAAATTCCCGACCAAAGCAAAGTGCCGTTTTCTTGCGATAACATTCTGCAAACGGCTCTCAAAAGCGGCGCCGATTCGCTGCGTATCATATTCATAACTATTGTGTCAAACTTCGCCGAACCGCCAATTTTATCGACCGAACCGATAACAAATCGAATGTCAGCGCGCCCTTTGTTGTCCGCCAGATTTTCTTGCAGGTTATCGTAGCAGGTTTCATCTATTTCCAAACCCATAATGGATTTGTATCCTGCAATTTGCGCAACAAATGCCAAAACGCCTGACCCTGTGCCAATGTCAAGCAACGATTTTGCCGCCGAATGTCCGCAAATAAGTTTTGCCGCAAGCCGAGTAGTTTCGTGATGTCCTGTTCCGAATGCCATTTGCGGTTCTATTTTTATCCAACTGTCGCCGTCTTCCAAGGGTGGCTTCAACCACTTCGGAGACACCCAAATATTATCGGCAATTTTGACGGGTTGCATTGTTTTGCGCCACTCTTCGTTCCAATCGCGGTTTTCCTGCTCGCAAACTTCGGAGGCGGTAGAATATTTTTTTATAACCTCGCCGCGAATATCGCTCGCTATATCTAAATCATCATAAAAAAATGTGATTTTCAGATTTTCGCCGATCTCTGTTTCGTTATATCCGACAAAATTTTCTTCGGTTATGCACTCCCCAAGGAGATTTTCGAGTTCATTTGGCTCTATAATTACATCAAAGCTGAAACATTGTGCCATAAAATCCTCCATACATTCAAAGCGTTTTTTACAATAAGTGTCCTCTAATTCTATTATAAGAATACACACATTTTTGGACTTTTGCCGTTATTTTCGATATTGAGACGAATTTTATTAAAACAAATGCTCGGCATTTAGTATTTTAACTGCTCACAATACGATATTTTCTGAAAGGAAACCTATGTCTTTTGAAAAAACGCCTCAACCAAGCGAAACAAACGCAATTTACGGAATTCACGCGGTCGAAGAGCTGGTGAACAAAAATCGCCATTCGATAGATAAAATATATTTCAACGACAAAAGCAAAACGGGAAAACTGTTTGAATTGCTCAGAACCGTAAAAAAAGATAAGATTTCTTACGCCTGCATTCCCGAACAAAAACTGAACAAAATGTCAAATAATTTACCGCACCAAGGAGTTGTCGCATTCCGCACCGTTCGCCCCTACGACGACGAAAAAAAGTTGTGGGAAATTTTGGAAAAAGAAGAAAATCCGCTCTTTATTTTACCCGCGGGAATAGAAGACCCCGGAAATCTGGGCGCGATAATCCGCTCTGCCTCCGCGTTCGGCGTATCGGCAATCCTATTCGAGCGAAAAGGCGTAGTTCCGCTTAACGGCACAGTAGCAAAAACTTCGGTAGGCACCATAGAAAACGCTGTTTTAATAAAGCCTGACAATCTCGAGGGCGCTGTCCAAAAGCTAAAATTAGGCGGAATTCAGGTTATCGGCGCGGACGGGCGAGGCGAAATTCTGTCAAAATCCGACTTCAAAAAGCCCACGCTGATAATAACAGGCAGCGAACACGACGGCATTCCCCCATATTTGGCGAAATTGTGCGATAAAATCGTGGCAATCCCGATGGCGAAAGCGGTGGAATCGTTGAATGTTAGCGTGGCGATGGGGATTTTGTTGTATGAGGCGGCGAGAGGGAGAGGAGGTTAAATTCCCCCTGTTTTTGTGCAATAACCCACCTGCTTACCCTCTGATTTTGTGCAAAAACACCGAAAACTTCCCCCTAATTATGTGCAATAATGTATTTTAGGCATAACAATCAAGGAGGTTTTGATGAATAGATATATTTTTGAAAATTTATTAGAGTGGAAAAACAGAGCCGAAAAAATGCCGCTCATTCTTACGGGAGCAAGACAAGTAGGAAAAACTTGGCTTATGAAAGAGTTTGGAAAAAGGTATTTCAAAAACACAGCTTATATCTCTTTTGACTCAAATCCCAAATTAAACGAAACGCTTGAAACAACTATTTTCCCGTCGGAATTTCTGCCGATGTTGCAAACAGAAACCAATACTCCGATTACCCCCGAAACGCTAATAATTTTTGACGAAATTCAAGAATCTCCGCGCGCGTTGCTTTCTCTGAAATATTTTTGCGAAAACGCTCCCGAATACAATGTAATCGCCGCAGGCTCAACTTTGGGAGTAATGTTGCATAAACACAGTTCTTTTCCTGTTGGTAAAGTAGAATTTTTGAATGTTTATCCGATGTCGTTTTTTGAGTATCTTGACGCAATAGACGAAAAACAATTACTCGAATTTATCATTAAAAATTCGCCCGAAAAATACAGACCGTTTCACGAAAAACTGATTAGGTTATTGCGAATATACTTATTTGTCGGCGGAATGCCTGCAGTTCTGAACGAATACGTAAAAAGCGGCGATTTAAGCAAAGTTCGTAAAGTCCAAAACGACATATTAAACGCCTACGACAGAGATTTTTCAAAACACGCAAAAGAATCTTTTTCGGCAAAACTTCGGCTTCTTTGGCAGTCCGTGCCATCGCAATTAGCAAAAGAAAACAGAAAATTTACTTACGGAGCGGTAAAATCAGGGGCAAGAGGAAGAGATTTTGAAACCGCAATTCAATGGATGCGGGACAGTTCTTTAATAGAAAAAATCAGCAGAATTACGAGTGTAAAATCGCCGTTAAAAGCGTATGAAGATTTTGGAGTTTTCAAAATATTTATTAACGATGTGGGACTTCTTTGCGCAATGTCTGAACTTAATATGAATGTTATTGCGGACAAAGAGGCGGTTTTTACAGAGTTTAAGGGAGCGATTGCGGAACAGTTTGTTTTTCAGGAATTACGCAATTCGTTAAACCGAAACCTGTATTATTGGTCAAACGACAATGGAAACGCAGAAATCGACTTTTTAACGCAGGATTTTAACGGCGAAATAATTCCGATAGAAGTAAAATCCGGTATAAATTTACGAGCAAAAAGTTTGAATTTTTTCGTAAAAGAGCATTCGCCTAAATATTCCATAAGAACATCTCTTGCCGATTACAAATTGAATACGCCGAGCAATATTATTGATATGCCGCTGTATGCGGTTGCCAAAGTGAAGGAATTTATCGAGCGTGGCGATGGGGATTTTGTTGTATGAGGCGGCGAGAGGGAGAGGGGGGTAAATTCCCCCTAATGAAACACTCTCAAATGCGGAAAACCGTTGTTTTTCAAAGGCTCAAATTTCCAAACGCTTGCAAAATTCCAGCCGATAAAAGTGCTTGTTTCTCTCATTGCCGCTATTGTTTTTGCGCCTGAATTTGGGCAAATTGTTGCGTTTTCGTCTTCGTTATTTCCTACTAAACCGCCGACGCGATTGCCTATTCCGCTCACATTTCCCGAAGCGTAAGATTTCTTGATTTCGCCGCGGTTTATTCCTGCTAATCCGCCGACATTCCAGTCTCCTCTAACGCTACCCGAAGCATAGCAAAACTCAATAGTTCCGCCGTTATTTCCTACAAGTCCGCCCGCATTTATGAGGTCTGCGACAACATTTACGGCGGCATAACTGTTTCTGATTAAACTTACGTGCGTTATTCCTGCCAGTCCGCCGACATTTTGCTCGCCTTCAACATTTCCCGTCACATAACTGTTTTCGATTGTGCCGTTTTTTGAAGCGACTAATCCGCCGACTTGCTGTTTGCCTCTGATGTCAATATCGAGAAGTCCGAGGTTTTTTACCGTTCCTCTTAAAAAGCCGAAAAAACCTTGATTGTCGGAGTTTGGTCTGTTAATATAAACGCCTCGAATAGTCCAACCGCCGCCGTCGAATGTGCCGCGAAACGCCAAGGCTTCGGTTTCGCCGATTGGTATCCATTGATTTTGCTCGTTGGCGGCGGCGAGTTCAAGATGGTTTGTCAGCACAACAGTTTGATTGCGGAAGGAATTTCCTGCGTTTACGCTGTCGCGAAATTCTCGAAGATGCGCGGGAGTGCTTATCCTTATCTTGTCGGAGTTCCAGTCGGCTGAGGTGTTAAAATCGGAACAGCCAAGCAAAAACAGAGCAAAAAACAAATACAAAACCATCGATTTTTTCATAAAACGCCCTTTCTTTTTGTTATTAAGGCTAATAATACGTTTTTTACTAACGAATTCCCTCAATTCCGCCTCGGATGTTATTGAGATTGGTTGAGTTCCAATCGATTTGTCCGAGGGCGGAGATTGAGAGGATTGTTAGAGAAATTAGTGCTTTTACGAGCATAAAACTGCTCATACTATCTTCTGTGTAATACTGTCCCGTTTGCAAGAGTGAGTTTTTTACCATCTATAGAATAAGGTGCTGGCGGCATAGAAGCCATAGAAGCAAAACCATTAACTAATTGATTCATCTGTTCTTCAAATATCCTTTCAGGCATTCCTTGTCTTGGTAATTTTCGAAATTCGTTTCGAAAGGCTACAAGAAATTCATCTGCCGGATACCATCTTTCCTCAAATACCATAGCACCCTCAAAAACAGCACTCGCGCCTTTGCCGTTAAAATGGGTTATCTTTTGAAGTAATTCCCCATTGTTGGTAGTATAAGTGCCTTTCATAAATAGATGTCCGTTCGTTGAAGTTTCAAGTTTTCCATTGTTAAACCTCATTTCAATTTCTGCCCCATTTTGGTCTTTACCTGCCCATCTCCCGTTAAGAGGATCTCCCAAAACCCCACAAGCATAAACTGTAATCAGCGCCATTGCCAAAAACACCTTCAAAAAACCTAACATAATAAACTCTCTTTCTGCGTTTTTCGACTTCGCCTGTCGTTGTTAATTTTTCTTACCGATCGCTTTTTATTACTTAATCTCAATAATGCCGTCAGCTACTAAAGCGCAAATAGTATTATGTGCTGTATTGCTAACATTCCACACGAAAGCGGTAGCAATAGTAAATTCAGGATTCTTTTTATTAATTCTTCCATGAATACTGAACAATCTTTCATTGTTGTAGTAAATCCTGGCAGTAGAATTAGGAATTCCTTGCCCTGATACTATATTTATTGAAAATTTGGGGTCGCTGTTTATCTTTGCAATTGTTGCAGAGTCAATAACTTGATTTCTGTCCCTATTGTTAAACGTGAAACTTCCCGCTTCGGTCTTGATGGTTATTTCTGAAGGAGAAAAACCTTCTGTTCTCAGCATTGATAAACACTCTCTTCTTGCTGCTAATGCTGCTGTTGCACCTGCTCTTTCTGCTGCTGCGTTTGCTCTTGCGCTACGCGCCTCCGCTCTTGCTTTTTCCAAATCTTCGTTGTAAGTTTTCCACTCAGAATCTATCATTTCCACACATCTTCCGTAAACGTCAAGAAGTTCTCTAATAATTGCGCATTGCGGACTGTTGCTATTATTGCATTGGTCGATAATTCTTTGTCTTAAATTTATCATTTGTCCCACTGCAGTGGCGTCGTCGCTTATTCTTTTAATTACTTCAAAATCGGTAGATATGTAAGCGTAATCTCCTGAAAATCTATTTGCGGCAATTGCGCTCAAAAGACCACGCAAGAGAGTGTATCTATAAACCGCAACGAAATCTTCTCGACTTAATCCCGGCGCCCACCCTCCATCGGCAGTAACTCCGGTACAGCGTGAAAACCAATAAGCGCTTTCTATTGTGTTTTCAGCTTCGTTTTGACTTATAAAAGTCGCCCCCATAAAACCGCCTGAACTATAAGTTATTCTCCAAACACCTGCTGAAACACTACTTGCAATTACCAACATTGCACAGAACACTCTGAAAAAACTACCCACAATAACCAACCTTTCTACCGCTTTCCGACGGCAAATTTAAGAATTATAATGTATGTAAAAAGAGCAACCTCGCCCAAATTACCGAAGTTATGATTATAGAAAGAAAACAGACAAAGGCTGTTCTGCCTATATTCATATTTTTGCGAAAAGTTGAATAATGTTCGTTCTTTGTTAATTGATAATTAACGTTAACCGTCGACAGAACAACCTATTCGTTGTTTTGTCGATTAACGCTAAAACAATTAAATATAACAAATAATGAGAACAAAAATCTCATTATTCAACTTTTCGCGCTTGGAATATAATTTATGGATAGAGTAAAATGGAGGAAATTGTGATTTTTAGAAGAGATTTTTATTAAAAACAGAATTTGTTTTCAAAAATCACCTTACCAACGCGATTGATATGCTCTTTCAAGTCTTCGTTGTTTAATGCTTCATACATCGAAATATCAACAAGATACGGAATATCCGAATCGTCGAAATCGCTGTAAATTCTCAAAAGGTGAGTGCGGGTAAATGTCTCGTCGGTGATAAGGGTCATATCAATGTCGGAATTATTGCGGAAATTGCCTTTTGCTCTGCTTCCGTATAAAATAACCTGTTTTATCGGATATTTGCGAAATATTTTTTCCATTGAATCCAGCGTACGTTGCGGCAAACCGTACATCATAGGCGTTCTTCCATTTTTTTTGCCAACGCGACAAATAGAGAATGATATTTGTTTATAATATCGTTTGCCAATTTATCTGCGACCTCTTCATCGTATGTATGCGAGATTAAATTTCTGTCTTTCAACATATCAATCCACTGTTGCGCGTCTTCAATAAGCCCGTAAGAAAACGAGTGGCGAATAGCGTCTTTTGAGCCAAGAATGTTTTTAACTCCGTCGTCTGTCAAATAGTCCTTCATAACGTTCCAAGATAACTCCATAGTAAATTCAAAAGTTTGGATTAAACCGCTTTTCAGTACGATTGCCGTCGCGCTGTTTGTTAAATTTTCTTCATCAGAGACGACTTCAATCGCTTGCGATAACCTCGCCAACGCTTTTTTATAATTATTAAACCGCTGTTCCCAACGAATATCGTGCATAAATCTCCTTTAAGTTTTATCAAAATAAGTGTGAAAATAATAAATTCGCGCATACAAAGAGAAGAAAATGTGTTTTTAGTATGTTTTTTCGATAGTTTTTACTTAAAGCCAAGAAATCAAAATAAATCGAGACTTTTGTAAAAGATTACCAAGTTTTGTGAGATTTAGCTGTGGCGAATGGTATATTTATGATGAAATTGAAAGAAAGGGGCTAGTTTATGGGAGATGTTTTTGAGCAAGCCGAAAAAGTATTGGGTAGAGAAAAAAGAATACGAATGTCATATACCAATTATATGATTCACAAATTTGCCGAAACGTATAAAATCGGCAAGCCTGAGGGGTATATATATTTGAAACAATACGGCGGGCTTGATTTTATTCGTGAACATTGGTGGGCATTGCACGTGGATAATCAATTGCATTCCGTAAGAAGCGTTTTCAAAATATGTCAAAAAAATGGCGGTTATTTGGTATGATTGTTTATCACGGAAGTAGCGTGGACGTCAAAAAGATTGATTTGTCAAAATCAAGCGCGAATAAAGATTTTGGTAAAGGATTTTATGTGACTAATATCCGAAAACAAGCCGAACAGTGGGCGGAACAAAAAAGAGAAGAAAATGCGCGCGGGTTTGTCTCCGAGTTTAAGTTTAACGACAACGCATTTTTCAACAAAGAATATAAAACGTTGAGATTTGAAGAATATACAAGAGAATGGTTTGATTTTGTTATCATTAACAGAAAAAACGATTTAGATGTTTCAGCGCACGATTACGATATTGTAGAAGGTCCGGTTGCAGACGATTTTACTTTCCGAGAATTCGATAAATTTCTTGCGGGAGAAACATCGGAAGATGTTTTTTTTGAAAGATTAAAATTCCGTCGCGACCTATCTCATCAAATTTGTTTTTGCACGTCAAAATCGTTGGAGACAATAGATCGAATAAATTTAAAAGCGTATTTCAAAATTGAGCAAATCGGCGACGCAATAACTACCTACCTAACAATTAGCGACCATTTTTCCGAAGAAGAATCTCAGGATTTGTATTATAATTCAGAGATATTCAAAAATTTGTCTGACGAATCAACGGGACTATACTTAAAACCTTGGCTGAAAATATACGATATGCTTAAACTTGAAATGGGAAACACGGAAGCTAAACAATAGAATAAAACGTGTTTTTTACACAAAAAAACCGCCGACTATCCGCCTGCCTCTCGCCAAAACGTATTTTCTCCTCGATTTTAACGAAAGGAACCTAAAAATGGCTGACCCGAGACAGGAAAAAATTGCGCTTTTGACATCACTCGCAAAACGCAGAGGATTTATTTATCAATCGAGCGAAATTTACGGCGGGCTTCGCGGTTGCTGGGACTACGGACCGCTTGGCGCAGAGCTCAAAAAAAACGTGAAAAACGCGTGGTGGCGAAGCGTTGTCACCAAAAACAGCAATGTTTACGGACAGGACTCGTCTATAATTATGCACCCCAAAGTCTGGGAAGCGAGCGGACACTTGGCAGGATTTAGCGACCCGCTTGTCGAGTGCTTGCTAACAGGAAGCCGCTTTCGCCCCGACCAATTGGACGCGGAAAGCGGCACGGTTTTTGAATTCAGCGGCGCAAAATCAGGCGTAAATGATAAGCAATGCAGCGACTTATACAAAGTTTTAGCGCGAAATAAAGGCGAATTCGATAAAGCGAAAAAGACCGCGCGCCAATTTTACGAAACCAAACGCGGCATAGAAAAACCCGAACTTTTGGGAGAAAAATCCTACGAAATAAAGGACAGCACAGGCGAATTTAACCCCGAAAACGGCGGACAATTAAGCGAAGCGCGAAACTTTAATTTAATGCTGAAAACATTTTTGGGACCTGCGGAAGACTCGGCGGCAGTAGCGTATTTACGCCCCGAAACAGCGCAGGGTATTTTTGTAAATTTCGGAAATGTTCAACAAGCAATGCGCGCAAAAATCCCGTTTGGAATAGCGCAGGTCGGAAAATCGTTCAGAAACGAAATCACGCCGAAAAATTTCACGTTCCGCACCCGCGAATTTGAGCAGATGGAACTCGAATTTTTCTGCAAACCCGGCACCGACGAAGAATGGCACGAAAAATGGAAAAACGACAGAATGCAGTGGTATATCGACTACGGTATCGACAAAAACAAACTGCGTTTTTACGAGCATCCGAAAGAAAAACTCGCGCATTACGCAAAAAGTTGTTCGGACATTGAATATCTGTATCCGTTCAAAGCCGAGCCCGAATGGGGCGAACTCGAGGGAATTGCAAACCGCACCGATTTCGACCTCAAAACGCACGCCGAACATTCGGGAAAAACACTCTCCTATTTCGACGAAGAAACAAAAGAGCATTACGTTCCTTATGTTATCGAGCCGAGCGCAGGCGCCGACAGAGCAACCTTGGCATTTTTGCTTGACGCCTACACCGAAGAGGGTGAAGGCGACGAAAAGCGCACGCTTCTTAAGCTTCACCCGTCTCTTGCACCCGTAAAAGTTGCAGTTTTGCCGCTCGTTAAAAAAGAAGGAATGCCCGAAATAGCCGAAAAACTCTTCGCAGAATTTTTGGACGAAGATATTGCCGCACAAATCGACATTAACGCCTCAATCGGAAAACGCTACGCCCGCCAAGACGAAATCGGCACCCCGTGGTGCATTACGATAGACGGCGATACCGTTGAGAACGGAACAATAACAATTCGCGACCGCGATACTAAAGAGCAGGAGAAAATTAAGCTTGAAGAAGCGGTAAATTATATTGCAAAGAAGTTGAAAAAAGCAAGACCGTGATTGTAGAAGTGAGCGACCGAGACGGTCGCTCACTGTGTTATTTTTTCCCTCTCGGAAACTCCAAAATTTCCGCTTCGGTATCGCTTTCATTACTTTCAATCAAATCGGCGATTGCTACAATTTTTGTTTCCGACGTTCTGTCGAAACTTTGAAAATAGCCTTTTGCGATATGCGGCGGTTGCAGGCGAATTGAAGCAGGCATAGGCGGAAATGAGATTAAAGAAAGATACTTTATATTTATCCATTTTCCGTAAGGCTCTTCGTCAACGTCCGTTGTGTAATCCGAAACTACGCCATAACAAGCAAGTCGCCATTCATTCTTTTTTTTTGCGGAAATCGGACGAACGAGAAGCGCAAAAGCTTCTTCGCGTTCGGGAATGGTTGCGCATTCGTCTATGTCTATGTATCTTAACGCTAATTCGCGAATTTCTAACGTACTTATGCTTTCTTCCATATTTTATGCTCCAAAACCGTGTTGTCCGATTAAAGGAACAAAGAGCACGGGGTCAAATTCTTGCGTTGTAATTGTTCCGTCGGCGTTTTTTGTGTAGAGGGTTAAGCGTTGCTCGTCGCGACTTCCTACGGGGATGAGAAGTTTTCCGCCGACAGCGAGTTGGTCTATGAGAGGCGTCGATTTAAGAGGCGCGCCGCAGGTAACTATAATTCTGTCGAAAAGCCCCTGTCCGGGCCACCCGACCGAGCCGTCGCCAAGGCGATACGAAATATCCAAGAGCCCTAAACTTTTATGCCGTTGTTTTGCCAATTCCAAAAGCGGACTTAGGCGTTCAACCGTGAAAAGTCGGCGTGTAAAATGCGCTAAAATCGCCGCTTGATAGCCTGACCCCGTTCCTATTTCGAGTATTTTTAAGCCTTCTTTATTTAAGTCCAAAAGGTTTGTCATTTTTGCTACTATAGACGGCTGTGAAATCGTTTGTCCGTTGTTTCCGATGGGCAAGGTAATGTCTTCGTATGCTTTCATCATAAGCGCGTCGTCCACAAAAATGTGTCGCGGAACGGAGGCTATCACTTTTAAAACCGCCTGATTACTGACGCCGCTCTGCATAATTTGCGCCAACATATTTTTCATTGCGAATTCGGGTGCCGATTTATTAAATTGCATCTGTTGAAACCCTTTTTTGTTTTTTTGTATCTATAATGGTTAAAATCATTGCTTTAAGCCAAGCAAAAGTGTCGCGAATATGTGAAATATGGCTTGTTTCGGCGCAATAAAGCGTTTGGACAGGCACGTTTTCTACAAAAAAACCGCGACTTTTCAAGCGTAAAATACATTCTGACTCCATCTCAAAACGTAAAAACCTGCAATTTATCGATAAAATCGGTTTTAAACGATACGCGCGATACCCGCATTGACTGTCCGCAACCTTCTGTTTCGTAATAAAAGAAACAAATGCCGATGTTGACCAATTAGAGAAAATTCGCGCAGGCGGCATAAGTTTAAGCGAGCGTTTTCGCGCCCCCAAAATTATTGCGGTTTTTGGATTTGCCATCTCAATTTTCTGTAAAAAATCGTCCAAGTCGTCGGGAGAATGCTGTCCGTCGGCGTCCATAGTTATTACCCACTCCACGTCTTCGCCCATACTTTCAAATCCGCTCATAAGCGCCGCCCCTTTTCCGCGATTTTTCTCGTGAATTACTGTTTTTACGCCAAAATCAGCGCAAACTTTTGGGCTTTCGTCAAAAATTCCGTCTATAACCACCGTAATGTTTTCCTTTGGAATTTTGGCAAGTAAAGCAGGCAGAAAATTTGTCAATTCGCTCTGTGCTTTGTAGGCGGGAATCAAGATTTGTACGGATTTGTCTAAGTTTATCATAAAATTTCCTCTAAATAATTTCCCATTTGCCGCCATTGTCGAAACCAATGCGTCGAATTGCGTTTTTGGCTTTTAATTGCTTTATTTGGTATCTGACGCCGTCCACCGTAAGTCCCACTAATCTAGCTATTTCCTGCATACTGATTTCAGGGTTTACTTTCATAACGGCAAGTATTTTCGCACTAGTTTTCTGGGTAGTTTTCTGGGTAGTTTTCTGGGTAGTTTTCTGGGTAGTTTTCTGGGGGTGTTTTTCTGAAACACTTGTCTCTTCCATATCGCAATCAAACATCAATGTTGTCTGTATAATGCTATCATTTAAAGACATAACTTTACGACCGTATTTTTTTACAATTTTCGGGATGCCGCTTCCAAGTTGTTCTACAAACTCTAAATCCTTAAAAATTCGCATAATTTCACGATTGCGAGGCATAGATGTTCCTTCGTAAAACATATCCGGCGTTAAACCATCTACTAAACCGCCGAAAGATGTGATTTCTATTCTGTCGGAATATATCTGAAAAATCGGAGTATCGAGACGGGAATAGTCATTGTGTGCGAATGCGTTTATTATAACTTCACGAAGCACCTCTTTATCCAACAGATTTTTATCTAATCGCGTTTTCATTGCTCGTTTGCGGGATTGCGTTATGTTTTCCGTATCAATTCTATCGAGCATTTTCTGCATAGCCGTAATTAGGCAACAATCTTTGTAGTCTTCACGCTCGATTAAGTCCGATTTGTCTGTTCCGAAATATTTGCCGAGTCGAACGGAAATATTGTTGTTGTCTGCAAATAAAAACGCCAGCATATTATACTCGCCGTCTTTTGTAAAAAAATCCAATGTTCTTGCGAAGTTGTCATTTAACGGCTTGTCTTTTAAGCCGTAATAGAGTTTTAGTTGCTTGAATTCCAAATCTTGACGGCGAGACGGCATATTTGCAATAGAAAGGCGATGGCGTTTCGCCAACAATTTATCAATCATTGCTTGCGACATAGGTTGAGACGAACTTCCGACGCGTATAAAACAACCCGCTTCGCTGTATCCTTTTTGTTTTACGGAATACGGTTTTTCCGCTCCGCTTGCAAAACTTATAACAACAACAGTTTTGTCGTCGTGCGTTTCGGTTTTTATGTCAAACAAGCCCATAATGCTTGGACGAATATTGTCTTTTAGGCGGTCGGCAATCTTAAGTTGAAGCAAATCGGAATTTGCTACGCCTGCAATAGCGCCGTCTTTGCGAATTCCTATATAAATATCGCCGCCATTGGAATTAAGAAAAGCCACCGCCTCTTTTTCAAAGTCGTCTGTAAGTTTTTCCTTATATTCAACGCGATTTGTTTCCGATTTTATCATTTTTTCCTCTCTATACGGCACAAAAATACCATTTGCCGATTGTTGTGGAAAGAACAAAAACACATAATTTCCCCCAAAACCAAAATAATTCCGAAAATCTGTAAAAATTAAAAGTATTTTCTCCCCGTTCTTTGAAACAAAAAATGAATTTTTCATTTTCTCTACTGCGAATATCGCCAATATTCAATAAATAGCGAGAAAATGGGAAAGAGTGTGTCTATCTTTAGGCACGCTCCTTTCTCATAAATTTCTGGCTATATAGGTTTGGCGATAACCTCGCAGTACGGAAATTGATAGGGAAACGGGGTGCGCCTTTTTTATATTCCGAAGCGCTTCGTTTCTGTATTATTAACAACTTAATTAAGGAGGGTTTCGGAATGAGGAAGTTTACAAAAATGTTTTGGTTGGCGGTAGCGTTTGCCGCTTGTGTGTTTACGGGGTGTTCGGACGGCGGCGGCGGCTCGGACAGTAGCGGAAGCGGCAATATTGTTGGGGTATGGGGCGGTAAATACGAATTTACGCGAGACGGAGAACTTCGCACACTCGAAAACGGAGTGGTCGTAAACACTGCTCGCTACATACTTAACGGAGAAACCGTATTAGTCAGCAACGATGGCGGAAATACTTGGACTGCAAGCGGAATTACTTTTCAAAACGGGGCTGTAGTCGATGTGAACGGCGAAAGATTAGACAGAACTAACAGCGGCGGCGGCAATCCCGGCGGCGGAGGCGGAGGTAGCAATAATTCAATTGTCGGAATTTGGAAAGCGCAACTTGACAATTTATTGTCGAATGATGAGTGTCGTTATTTCCTTTGGGAATTTATTTTTAATTCTGATAACACAGGACTAATGTTTCTACAAGGAGAATGCATACGAGAAGATGGAGAATACAGCACAAATGGCGGTGGTCTGCCTTTCAACTGGAGGCACAGCGACGGAATTGTGTTTTTTGAAGGTTATGGACTTATACCACACATTTTTTACAACGGAGGCAATACGTTTACACGTCAAGGCATTACATTTATGAGAACAAGCAATGTCGGCTGTGTTGGCAACAGACCAAGCGCTCCTACAAATGTAAGAATAACTGATGTTTATGAAGGGCAACGTACAATTACTATTAGTTGGAACGCCGTAGCGGGAGCAAGAACATATCTTGTTTACGAGTCAGAAACACCTAACGGTTTATTCTTTCCAACAGAAACAACAGAAGGCATCGGAACAATTGAAACAAGCACGCAATTATATATACAGCAAGGACGTAGCAGATATTTCAGAATTACTGCAATAAATAATTGTGGCGAAAGCGTACCGTCTGCAGTTATTAACTTTACTAGTCCACAACGGCAATGATTGGTGTTTTTTAAAAGACCCTTTCGGCGCAGACGGATAAGAATTACCGATTTGGCGTTTGTTTTGTAGAGACAGGGCATGCCCTGTCTCATTTTGTTTTCGGAATACAACCCGCAAACTTCTATTTTTTCTATAGTTTTCGGAATACAATCCGCAAACTTCCCCCGTTTCCGCAAAGGCAAGAAAACACTTTTAAGGCAATATTTTCCGCAAAGATAAATGTTATTTCCGACAAAACACCCGAAATTCGTGGTTTGGCATAAAAATTGCATACAAAAACCAATAGCACAAGGAGGTGTTTTATGTTGTCATTAACAACAGGTGCAAACCAGTTTTCGAGATATTCTAACGACGAATCGGTCAAACTTGCAAAAGTAGCCGTTCAATTTGAGCGAATGTTCGCGGAAATGATGGTTAAAGAAATGCGCAAAACCGTAGGAGACAGCGGATTATTCAAAAGAAGCACGGGAGAAGAAATTTTCACCGAAATGCTCGACAGCGAATTTGCCAACAAAATGGTGCGCAACGGAAAATTAGGGCTTGCCCAAGTAATAATAGACCAAATGAGCCGATTAGACAACAACTTAGACGCGTCTTCGGCGCTTGCCGCATTAAAATCGCAAAACAATAACGCCAGAGCGGCTCAATTCGGCGCAACGGGGCTACGCAGTTTCGAGCATTTAAGAACGCACGCAGACAAAACGGCAACACCCGAAATTTCTTTCGATATGTTTGCGCCAAGAGTTCGCGAATGGAGCGACATAATAGCAAAAGCGTCCGAAAAGCACGGAGTGGACAAATTCCTGATAGCGGCGGTAATGGACGCAGAATCAAGCGGAAATCCGAACGCAGTGTCGCGGGTGGGCGCAAGCGGTCTTATGCAATTAATGCCGGGAACGGCGGGCGATATGGGCGTAAAAGACGTATTTGACCCTGTCCAAAACGTAATGGGCGGAACAAGATATTTAAGAGAAATGCTCAACAGGTTCGGCGGCGACTTAAAATTGGCTTTGGCTGCCTACAATGCGGGACCGGGAAACGTTCAAAGATTTGGCGGAGTTCCGCCTTTCAGAGAAACGCAAAATTATGTTGCAAGAATAATGGGAAAAGTAGCGCAAAATAACGCAGTTTCAAACACAGACACAGAAACACAGGGAGGGTAAAATGGATAAAGACGTAGTAAAAAAATTCAAGTCAATAATGGGCAACCAAATAAATCTTCAAGACCAATTGACGAAAATGAACGAACAAATGCTTGTCGCGATTAAAGGACAAAACGTCGTGAACGTAAGAACGCTTTCGGGAGAAATCGACCAAATCGTCGAGCAGATGGATACGCTTGAGCGCGACAGGATAGAACTGCTCAGCCCTTACATAAACGACAAAAATCGCTTAAAACGCATAAGTTCTTTTATAGACGATTTTCCAAAAGAGGAGATTTTGGGGATACAGGAACTCCATAAACAATTAAAGGAAAAATCGCTTCAAAACTTTGAAAACACGCGCGTAAACCAAATTTTGTTGAACGAAGTGGTTTTGGAAATCCGCAAAAATATGGAAATAATAAACACCCAAGTAAACCGCCCGATAAAATACGGCTTCGACGGAGAAAAACAGTCGGCGTTGCCTGTACATTTGGTTAATCAGCGGTGTTGAGGAAACAGAAAAAGCGCAAAATTAGAAAAAACCTTGACTTTTGTTTGTTAAATTTATTATATTTCTTATACTAGAACTCCCCTTTGCTCATTATTGTTATCCGATTTTTCGGCGCAATAATGTCGGGGGGAGACATTTTTACACTTGGAACTACTTACTATGAAACCCGAAACTACAATAAAACAGCAAATCGAAATATTAAAATCCCGCAGTTGCATAATTGATGACAATGAGTTTGCGGAATATATTCTTTCGCACATAAATTATTATCGTTTATCCGCCTATCTTTTGCCATATAAATCTGATAATTACACTTCTTATGAGGAAAATACAAATTTTTCAAAAATATACAAAACATACGAATTCGACCGAAAAATGAGAAAGATTGTTTTTGTTGCCGTAGAGGAAATAGAAATAGATTTCAGAACGCGTATATCATACTATTTTGCTCATAAATATGGAGCAGAAGGATATTTAGATCCAAATAACTATAACGAAAAACATAATCACGAAATATTTGAAAAAAAGATAAAAACTTGCTTGGAAAACCATAAAAACAGCCTGATAGTTAAGCATCACAACAACAAGTATGGCGGCAGATTTCCAATATGGGCGTTAATAGAATTGTTTACTTTCGGAATGCTTACATACTTTTATTCGGGCTTAAAAATTGCCGACAAGCAAGAATTAGCGACAAAAATGTTTCAGACAACTCACAACAATGTCAGCAGTTGGTTGCGCTGTTGTTCGGACTTAAGAAATATTTGCGCGCATTACGGGCGATTGTATTATCATAAATTTTCGGCAATTCCTGCAAATTTGTCGGAAGTAGATAAAACGAGTGAAAGAAGTTTGTTTGGGGCTGTGTGCGCGTTAAAGGCACTTTATTATGATAAAGACAAATGGAACGACGAAATTTTCAGCGGCATAGAAAATTTACTAAACATCTATAAAAACGACATAAATTTGAAACATATCGGTTTTTCTGAGAATTGGAAAGAGAAGTTGGTTAAATAATAAAAATATGGTTTTGGCAGAGCAGCCCTCGTTTAAGAGGACTGCTAAATTTTAAAACAATTTTATCGCAATTCCAATCTTCTTTTCATAATCAAGCGCGTATAAGCAAGACTTGTTTGATACAATACCGAACGTCCGCCCTCATAATCAATATCGCCGCCAAATCCGATTAGTAATTTTTGAGATACTTCACCCCAATTTTTGCCTTTGCCAAAAAGAAACTTAGAAAAAGGACCTGTTCCCAAATTAAAATATATATCATTGGTAATATAGCCATAGCGCCGCCCGAAACGATCCGATGTGTATTTGTAATAATCCTCGGATACGTGCCACAAAAAACCTAAATGTCCGCCGACAATCATTTGAAACCAATCGTGCGACTGTATCCTTTGTCCCAAATTAAGCCCTGCACCGGCAGACCTCGGCAAACCGTAAAATTCAGCGCCCGCAAAGAAATTTTTCTCATTTATTCTTCCAAACCCAAAGCCTGCAACACTTGCCGCAGAGCCGCCCATATAACTTGGCGACGACACAAAAAATCCCATATTCAGGTATCGTTGCCTTGATACCACATTAGCATTGATTAAAGTATCAGACGTTCTGAACACAGAGGTGAATTCCTCTCTTTGCCTCGCTTGCGAGTTTTCGTTTTCTGTTTCATTTTCCAAGTCTGCCGCATACAAACACACCGACAAAGCCAACATAAAGCACAAAAAACCTCTTTTTTTTACTATCATTGTTCCTCCTAATAAAATTTATCACAAAAAGCACCATTGCTTGTTGCCTAATTAAGCCTATAATTTACAGTTATGGAAAAGAAAAAGCATACAGTAAATTCTGAATGGCTGTTCTGCCCATAATCATAATTTACCACAAAAACGACCATACCCATTAACAAACAAGGTGTGCTTGATAAGAGAAAAAATAGACAGAACAACCATAAAGGAAGTTTGTTTCTTTTTCTCTTATCGAGAAATCAAAAAATAAAGAGCCAATGGATTTATGAGAATACTTTATTTATGGGTATTTCCATAAAGCCGTTTTTGTGGTATGGGGAAAATACTATTTTCCTTTATAAAAAAGGAGAAATTTCTTTTTTATTGTGGCATTTAATATTTTTCTTTTGGAAAACACGGAGAAAATATGAACAAAAACGAATTGCTTGAGCGCCTAACCGACATCGAATGGGATGATTTTGAAGTCAAAGAAGCAAAAAACGAACTTCCTAAAAGCGTTTGGGAAACGGTATCGGCGTTTTCCAACACTTCGGGCGGTTGGATAGTTTTAGGCGTTTCGCAAAAAGGAAAAAACTTTGAAATTTTGGGCGTTGAAAACCCTGAAAAAACAGAGCAGGACTTTACAACTACTTTGCGTAGCAAAAATAAATTTAACGTATTGATAAACCCATTGTGCAGAAAATATAATATTGACAGTAAAACCATTTTGGCATTTTTTATTCCGTCGTCGCAACAAAAACCTGTTTATTTTAATTCGTTAGCGAACACATTTATTCGCTCGGGAAGCGGCGACCAACGTGCAACCGACTTAGAAATCAACGCTTTATTACGCGATCAGGCGTTCGGCGTGCGCTCCGACTTGACTGTTGAGGGGCTGGGAATAGGCGATTTAAGCACGGGGTCGCTTACAACGTATCGAAACAGAGTTAAGCACCAAAACCCACAATTGCCTTACAACGACTTGCCCGATACGGAATTTTGCGAAAAGTTGGGCATCACAAAAAACGGAGTATTAACTTACGGCGGATTACTGATGCTCGGCAATGGAGATACCGTGCGGCGAACATTAAGTTCTTTTTGGGTTGATTATCTCGAAATCCCCGGAATTTCTTACGCCAACGCCGAAACACGATACACTTTTCGCATTCAGGAACAAGAAAATTTGTGGGAATACTATAACGTGCTTATTCAACGCCTGCGAAACTACGCCGACAATCCCTTTAGAATGGGCGACAACGGTTTTGCATACGAGGACGAAACACAATTGGACGCATTGCGCGAAGGACTTGTAAATATGCTTATGCACGCCGATTATTTCAGCGTAATGCACTCTACAATAAAGGTGTTCAGCAATCGAATAGTTTTTCAAAATCCGGGAAAATTTTGTGTGGATATTTCCAAATTATCGAAAAATGCCGTGTCTGCTCCACGAAATCCTGCGATAGCGCGCCTTTTTCGCTGGGCAAAACTCGCCGAAAACGCAGGCTTTGGCGTGGACAAAATGCTCGTTTGGAAACATAAAGTCGAATTTGAAACTTTTGTCGAATATTCTGAGGTAACATACTATTTGGAAGAAAAAGAGGTCAGTGCCCCCAATACTACCCCCGATAGTACCCCGTTTAGTACCCCATTTAGTACCCCATTTAGTACCCCATTGCTCACTAATATGGAACAGAGTATATTAAACGCTATTTCCGAAAAAAATTCTATCACAAAAGAAGAATTGGCGACTACTTTCAACGTAGGATTAGATGCAATAAAAAAACACATTAAAAACCTGAATCGAAAAGGTGTTTTGACACGAGAGGGAAACAACAGAAGCGGTCATTGGCGATTGGTTGAAGAACAATGAAAAAAACAGCGTTTTTTATTTTCATCTTAATTCTCACACACGCATCATTGGCTAATGACAATAAATTTCAGGAAGTTAGCCCAATTTCCATAGAAATTTTTTCTATGAGCGGTTGCCCTTTCTCTAAAATAGCAATAAAAGATTTTTTACCGCTTTTTTCTGACGCTAAATTCAACATAACTATAAGATTTGCAGGAGATTACAACGAAACTACGAGCAAAGTTTCCCCTGCCCTGCCCGACGGTTCTCTATTGGACGAAAAAACTTGGCTTGCCGTTCAGGATTTGCTTCCCGAAAGATTTGGGGATTTCTTGTTTTTGGCGACAGTATCTGACGGCGACTACCAAAAAATCGCAGAAAGCATTGGACTAACATCCGAAATTTTTGAGAAATGGAGCCGCGAAAGAGGCGAAAAACTTCTTGTGCAAAATTATAAAAGAGCTTTGACATTTGGCATAAATTCTTGCCCGAGCTTCGTTGTGGATAATGAAAAGATATCGATTTCGCCAAAAAATCTTATCAGAAAATTGTGCCGTCAAACGGACAATATGGATTGTTTCGGCATTTTTGAGGCGGCAAATGTAAAACTTATCCTTCCTCCGCGCAAAACACCGAATTTGTCGGTAGGCTCTGTCCTCGAAAACACTTTGACGGATTTTTTGAAAGTAGAAATCGATACGCTCGATATTTCCTCTCCCCGCGCCCAAGAACTTTTGCAAAGATTTGAAATTCGCCGCCTCCCTGCGATTATTCTTGACAATCGCTTTGATTGGAATTGGGGCGATATTCCCGACGGTTTTTATTACATGCGAGAGCGACAAATTGACGAATTTGTTATTTTGGCGGATAGTAAAACGGCAGAAAAATTAAGGCGTTTTGTTGACAGAAACATAGAAAATCTGCATTTGCTTACAGACAATGAAGCTTTAGGTTGGCGTATTTGGCACGAAAACCAAAATTTGATAAGCGGACGAAATATTACCGAAGCAAAAAAGCATATTTTAGAGATACTGAGAGAAAAAATGACAAATTATCGAGAGCAAAGGTAAATTATGAGCGTTGCAGTTTTAAGTTTGGGAACAAACGTCGGCGACAGAGCGGCGAATATAAAATTGATGGAAGAAGAATTGCAAAAAATAAGCACAAAGCCAATTATTTGCTCGCCGCTTTACGAAAGTGCGCCCGTCGATGTAAAAGACGTGCAACAAAACTACTACAACAAAACCGTACGTATCGAAACCGAATTTTCGCCGACCGCGCTTTTGGAAGAAACGCAGAAAATCGAGAAAAAACTTGGACGAAAATCAAAAAACGACAAAGCGCCGCGCACTGCCGACATCGACATTTTACTGTTCGACGAAATTACGCTCGATTTGCCCGAACTTTCCATTCCGCACCCAAGAATGTTTTTCAGAAAGTTTGCGATTGAAGGCGTAAAATCCGTTGCCGCCGACTTAAAAAATCCGCTTACAGGCGAAAAATTCGGCAATTATTGCGTATGCAAAGAAGTTTTGCGGCAAAAAACTATGATTATTGAATAATTTCGCAGAAAAAACAATTTTTTTATTGCTTTTAGCGTTGGTTTTTTTTTATATTTAATATAGATTAAAATTAAAAAGGGTTATCTAAGGAGGGGTTATCAATATTTCAATATCTCAAACAGGCGTATTTCAGGTGCTTCTTCCCGAACTTGTCGGCGATGAACTGCTTGATTCTGTCGCGTTGGAAGTAAAAGTTAAAGCGCTTTCTTCATCAGGCAAACATTTCGTTGCGATCGACTTATCGCCGCTCGACTATATTTACTCGGATTCCATAAATAAGTTTATCGGAATGAATCGCTTACTTCTATCAAGCAACGGGCGGCTTGTTCTTGTTGCGCCTCACGATAAAGTTTTTGAAATTTTAACACGGGCAGGCGTTGCCAAACAAATAAAAATAGTTCGTTCTCCCGACGAATTGCACGCGCTTTCGGATTACCTTTTGGAAGCAAATCCCGGACTGAGAGCAGGAACACAGCAAAAAACCGAGCCGCAAAAGGAAGAAATCGCGCCATCCGTTGTCGAAAAAGAAATAGACGACTTCTCGGATTTGAGGCAAATTCTTTCGGACACGCTGACAATAGGCGAAGATTTACCCAAGCAAAGCAACACTTTACAAACTCCAAGCCCCAAGCCGACATCTGATATTGTGCCGGAAAGCGAGGCTTTTGATACCGAATTTGAAACAGAGCCCGATACAGAGGTTGCACCAATTCCAAGTTTTGAGACAGGACTTGAATTAGAACTCGAACAAGCTATCGACGAAGAACCAACAGCAAAAACCACCCCTGAACCGACTGCAAGCGCGATTTTTGAAGAAACTTTCGATGATTTATTTATTGAAGAACCGACCGCCCCCAAACCAAGCGAAACAGATTTTGAACTCGCAGACGAAATGGTTGCGGAAAAAATCGAACAAGATATAGAGCCAATAGATGAAATTTCCATAGAAATGCCCGACATAGACATAGAAATACCTGTAGAAGCGCCGAAAGCCGCCCCTGTCGTCGAGCAGGAAATCGTGATTGAAGAACCTAAAACAACACCTGCACCAATACCGACGTCGGAGCCAATACAAGAAATAGACTTAGACTTAGGCTTGGACATTGAAATTCCGCAACCCGAACCGAAAAAACAGCCAAGCAACGTCGCACCGACACCGCCTCCACCACCGCCGCCTGCGCCGAAACCACAGCTGACAACGTCGCCGCTACCTGCAGAAATAGCATTGAAAGCTGTTCCCGCACCAAAACCGAGCGCATTTGACGATGACGACGATTTTGAATACGAGGAAAAACGTAAAAAAGGAAGCGGTCTTAAAGTTGTTCTTGTGCTTATTTTGTTGCTGATAATTGTTGCATTGGGCATTTTGGGCGGAGTGCTTACAGGACGCATAAATTTATCCGACGAGTTGCTGAATAAAATAGGTTTGCAAAGATACGACGCACAAGTACAGCAAGTTTTACCGAATGAAAATATCGAAATAATAACCGAAACAGAAATTGTACCTACAGAAATTCCCGTTGCGCCTGCTCCTGAACCTGAGCCAACACCTGACCCCGTTCCTGTCTTTGCACCGACACCGCCGCCCGCACCTGCACCCGCGGCAAGACCTGCAACGCCTGCGGCTCCCGCAAGACAGCAAGCACAACCGCAAAGACAACAAGCGCAAAACTCAATACGAATTACCACACAACCTGCAGGCGCGCAAATTTTCATAAACGACAACTTTTCAGGCAGGACGCCTCATACAGTTGCTGTAAGAGACTTTCCTCGCGGCAACGTTGTTATTCGCGCAAGATTAGACGGCTACAGAGAACACGAATGGCGTATTAACAATAACGGCGGCGCCCTGCAAGATTTAACCGTGAGCTTGCAAAGACGAGCGGGACAGCAAACACAACAACAGCCGACGCCGCAACCACAGCAACAAGCTACTCCGCAAGCACAGCAAAATCAACAACAACAGCGACAAGCGGAACAAGAACGTTTGGCAAGAGAAGTAGCGGAACGCGACAGATTAGCGCGTGAACAAATGGCAAGAGACCAAGCCGTACGCGACCAAGCGGAAAGAGATCGTCTTGCACGCGAGCAAACCGCGAGAGACCAACAGGAGCGAGACAGATTGGCTCGGGAGCAAGCAGAACGCGATAGATTAGCTCGGGAACAACAAGCAAGAGAACAGGCAGCCCGCGACCAAGCAGAGAGAGACAGATTAACGCGTGAACAAGCGGCAAGAGACCAAGCTGAGCGCGACAGACTGGCTCGCGAACAAGCGGCGAGAGACCAAGCGGAAAGAGAACGTTTGGCACGTGAGCAAGCCGTAAGAGACCAACAGGCAAGAGAAGAAGCCGCACGCCTTCAAGCAGAACGCGACAGAGTAGCTCGGGAACAGGCGGAACGCGACAGATTGGCGCGCGAGCAAGCGGAACGTGAGCGTTTAGCGCGTGAACAGGCAGAGCGCGAACGTTTGGAGGCAGAACGCTTGGCGGCGCAAGAAGCAACGATTTTCTTCAATTCTCAGCCGTCCAACGCCGAAATTTTCCATAACGGAGTTTCTGTCGGCAGAACAGGCGTCGCTCCCATAACTGTCAGACCGGGCGAGCATACTTTTGAGTTCAGAAGAGACGATTTAACGGGAACTTGGACAGGTCGATTGCGCGAAGGCAGAAACCCTGCGCAAATGATACGTCTTCAATAAAAAGGAGTTATTGCACCGTGGAAAACGCAGGAATGGATGACTATTGCAAAGGGCTTATCTCGGCTCGCTTGATTGATACAAAGCGAGACACGAGATACACCCTTAAAGCATACGAATTTGTCTATATGATATTCAGTATCCTTGAAAAAATCAATATTAAGCAGGAAGGCGACTTCTCGGCGCGGCAAATAGTAGAAATAGCGACAACAACAGCCGCTACAATCTACGGTTCCCTCGCCGAATTTGTTTTGTCGGATATGGGAATTAAGTCAGCAAGCGACATTGAAGCGATTATTTCTAACTTTTCCGACCTCAATATTTTCTCAAGAATTGACATCTGCGAAAGCGCCGTATTTGCAAAATTATCCGAAAAACCGCTTTTCGCAAATATAAAACCAAAACCTATAAATATGGAAAATCTAAAAATTTTTGAAGATACTTGACTTTTGTCGTTGCGAAAAATTATATTCCTCTCGCATTTAGTTAAAAAAATGTTTGCCACCTTAGCTCAGTTGGTAGAGCAAAGGACTGAAAATCCTTGTGTCTACGGTTCGATCCCGTGAGGTGGCACCTCCTTTCTAAAATAAAAAAATCGGGGCATAAAACTGTCCCGATTTTTTTATTTGAAACAGATTTTAATCCGAAAATTACGCGATATTTCCGTTTGGTTCAACCGGTTTAACGTCTTTGGCTACGTATTTACCGTCGTTGAACGTTTCCAAGAACTCTATAGTATCGCCTACCTGCAACTGCGAAAAATCGCAACCTATAACGCTTGAGCAATGGAAAAACGCGTCCTGCGGCTCATTGTTAATAAAGCCGAAACTATCCTTAACCGCTTTAATTGTGCTCACTTTTAAGGACGGCTCAAATGTTGCAGACGTAAGCGGTTCCGCAATACTCGGGCGCGATGCGCTTGCATTTTCCTGTCCGCCGACAAAACTTGTCGGAGTTTGCGGCTTTGCGTCAGCAAAAGCGCCCTTTATATGCTCGGCATTTTCGCGGGTTGCCGTGAAAAGTCCGTTTATTATAGGGTCGTTTCTTTTTATGCGGTTGTCGATTATTTCGTGCATTGCGACAGGGTATGCCGCTTCTTCCAAAAGCGCTTGCGAAGTCCGCGTTATGCTGTTTTTGCCTGCAGAGTTAACGTATTCAAAATCCCACGACAAAACCATTACCCGAATGCCCAAAGCGTTTAATTTGCGTACAAGCGGCACATAATCGCCGTCTGATGCAATGATTACCAATATGTCAAATCTCTTGTAAAACGCCAATTCAAACGCCTCCAGAGCGAGCAAAACGTCTATGCCTTTTTCGTGCTTACTGCCGTCCTGCTCAATTCTTACGGGAAGATAATGCGTCGTAATCCCTTCGGCGTGCAACATATCGTCGAAAAGTCGCTCATAATAGAGAATTTCACTGCCATTTTCGGCGTTTCTGCTTTCAAAAGCGTTCACTCTGCCTCTGAAATAATGCGCATCCACAATATGACACAAATGGTCATCCGTATCGCACAAAAATGCCGCGTGGCTGCGAAGAAATCTGTGAAGTCCCGCAACACTCAAACGTGATTTTCTTTCGTGCGAATATTTATAATAATTACTTACGTGCAAAAAGTAGTTTCCGTCATAAAATACGCCGATCTTTGTAAGTCCGCGTCCGCCCATTGTTTTTACCATCATTTTTAACAACCTCCTTTATTTCCAAGTTTTCCACAAGTTAATCAGCCCATTAGTAGAACCATCGTGTGTATTAATTTTTTCGCTACCGTTTAATTCGGGCAATATTTTATTTGCCAATTGTTTACCGAGTTCCACGCCCCATTGGTCAAAACTGAAAATATTGAAAACTATTCCCTGAACAAAGATTTTATGCTCGTAAATCGCTATCAGTTTTCCGAGGGTTTTCGGCGTTATTTTTTTGAGCAGAATTGAATTTGTCGGAATATCGCCGTCGAAAACCTTGAAAGGCACTAATTTTTCATATTCGGCTGGTGTTTTGCCCGCTTTTTCAAATTCTTCGATAACCTGTTCTTTTGTTTTTCCGAATGCCATTGCCTCTGTTTGTGCAAAAAAGTTCGACAAAAGTTTTACGTGATGGTCGCCTGTGGGATTTTGGCTTATTGCCGGCGCTATAAAATCGCTCGGAATAAGTTTTGTTCCTTGGTGAATTAACTGATAAAACGCGTGCTGACCGTTTGTTCCCGGCTCGCCCCAAATAATCGGACCTGTTTCGTAATCGACTTTTTTGCCGTCTCTATCACACTTTTTGCCGTTGCTTTCCATATTTCCTTGCTGAAAATACGCCGCAAATCTGTGCAAATATTGATCGTAGGGCAAAATCGCTTCGCTTTGCGCGTTCAGGAAATTGTTGTACCAAATTCCTATCATTGCCAAAATTACGGGGATATTGTCTTTTAAGTCCGCCGATAAAAAGTGTTGGTCGGTTTCGTATGCTCCTTCAAGCAATTTTTCAAAGTTTTCATAGCCTATTGTAAGCGCTATCGAAAGTCCTATTGCAGACCAAAGCGAGTAGCGTCCTCCCACCCAATCCCAAAATTCAAACATATTTTTTGTGTCTATTCCGAAAGCTGAAACCGCTTTTTCGTTAGTGGAGAGCGCGGCAAAATGTTTTGCTATCTGAGCTTCGTCTTTTGAATTTTTCAAAAACCAGTCGCGCGCGGTGTTGGCGTTTGTCATTGTTTCTTGGGTTGTAAATGTTTTGGAAGCAATCAAAAAGAGTGTTGTTTCGGCATTGCACTTTTTCAGCGTTTCTACGATGTGCGTTCCGTCCACGTTCGACACAAAATACGAGTTTATCCCATCCACCCAATACGGTTTCAGCGCTTCGCTAACCATTACGGGACCCAAATCACTGCCGCCGATACCGATATTTACAATAGTGTCAATCGGTTTTCCTGTGTAGCCGAGCCATTTTTTGCTGTGTATTTCGCCGCAAAACGCTTTCATTTGCGCGAGAACTTTTCTCACATCGGGCATTACGTCTTTTCCGTCGGTAAACACTGCGTTTTGCCCTCTGTTTCGCAGGGCTGTGTGCAAAACCGCGCGATTTTCGGTAATGTTGATTTTTTCGCCGCAAAACATTGCTTTTGCCGCCCCGTGAACATCGCACGTTCCGGCAAGCGAAATAAGGTCATTAAAGATTTCGTCTGTAATAAGATTTTTCGAAAAATCGACAAATAAATCGTCGCCAAACATTCGAGAAAACTTTTCAAATCGATTTTTGTCGTCAGCAAACAATTTTTTTAGATTTTTGCCTTCGCCACTTAATGCTCTTTTGCCCAAAGAGCTCCATTCACTTGTTGTACTAGGGTTTACATTTTTTAACATAAATTCACCTATCCTAATCCATTAAAGTTAATATAATTAGTGCGTATCCGCCAGTAAAATAATATATATCAACACAAAATGGTATAATTTTTTTACTTAGGTCGGTTTTCTTTGACGATTTCTTTTAATTGTTCCAAAAACAGCGGCGTTTGCTCGTTTATTTTTTTGATATTGTTTTCATAGCCTGCTTCTTCAAGTTCGGCGGCAACAGCAGAAAGATCGCTACGCTCTATATTGTTAAAGGCGCTTTTCATTGAATGAGTGTGTACAATAAAGTTTTTCATCGCTTTATCGTCTATTTCGGATGAGTCGCAAAACAATTCCAATGCCGAAATAGACCTTTGAGCGTCCCTTAAAAAGGCGTTCATTATTTTATCTTTTATATTGGAATTTTCTTCGGTTTTTTCGACATCGCCGTCATTTTCCAGCGACATTTGCAGATTTGCTTTTTCGAGAACGTCTTTGGGTTGTTTGTCTCGTATAAACTTGTTCAAAAACGCATCAAGCCTTAATAAGTCGATCGGCTTTGACAAGTATTCCGTAAAACCGTTGCTTAAAAGCATTTCTACGACCCCCGCAAAAACGTTTGCCGTCAAAGCTATTATCGGTTGTTCGTAGCCAAGTTCACGTATTATTTTTGTGGCTTCAATTCCGTCCATTTCGGGCATTTTGTGGTCCATAAATATAATGTCGTAAACATTGCCGTCTTTGACTTTCCGGACAGCCGCTTCTCCGCAATTTACGGTATCCGTGTCTATTCTGTAAGGCATTAAAAAATCTTTTATTACTTCAATGTTCGATTCTACGTCATCGACTACCAAAACTCGTCCATACGGCATAAATTCGCGTTTAATTTTATTAACCATTCTTAAAGAGTTTTGCAAATTTTCAAGATTTTGCAGGTTTTCTATGTTTTTCTTGCCAAAAACATCCGTTCCTTGAGGGATTTGCGGTATATAAACAGAAAACGTACTGCCGACGCCGAGCTCGCTTTTTACTTCTATGCGACCGCCCACAATATTAACCAACTGCCAAACGATGTTCATTCCCAAGCCCGTGCCTTTAATGCTTTTTGCTTCGTCTGTTTTATATCTGTTATACTCTTCAAATAAAGCCTCCACCTCTTCTTCCGTCATACCTTGACCTGTATCCTGCACGGTAAAAATCAACATAATATCGTCGAAAGAAAAGTCGTCATAATCTTTTTGCTCAATACCTACAGACAACCGAATTTCACCGCTATCCGTATATTTAATCGCATTAGAAAGCAGGTTATTCAAAATTTGCTTAATGCTGACTTCGTCGCCAAGCAAACGAAGCGGCAGTTGTTCATCCAATTCCAACTTGAATTCGATATTTTTGTCGCCGATACATACAAGATGCAACTGCAATGTATCCACTATAATGCTTGTCAATTCGTAGGCATTGAAAGCTGTAGCCTTTTTTCCCGATTCTATCTTACCCAAATCAAGAATATCGTTAATAATTGCAAGCAACAAGGACGACGAATTATGAATACGCAAAAATGCTTTTTCGATTTCGGGAGAGTGATTTTTTTGCAGTTGGGTCTCGGTAATACCTAAAACAGAGTTCAGCGGCGTGCGGATTTCGTGGCTCATTCTTTCCAAAAAGCGGGTTTTTGCGTGGTTTGCGTCCGTTGCAATCTGACTTGACGCTACAGCTTCCTGCTCTTTCTTTTGGGCGGAAAATATATTACGCAAATCTGTTGTTGTAGCAAGAACTTTTAAACCTTCGCTGTCTTCAAATCTCAACAAAAAAATCTCTGTGGGAATAAGATTTCCGTTAAGGTCTTGGTGCAACCATTCAAATTGGGCACTACCTGTAGAAAACGCTTTTTTAACGAGAGCAACGGCTTTTTCAATGGAAGACGTTCCACAAGGCTGACATTGAGGCGAAAGTTCGGCAAATCTGTCCAAATATTCCTGCTGATTTTTAAGCCCGAACATTTTTACCGCCTGTTGGCTTGTTTGCACCAATCTGATGTCGGAAGTCCATACATTTATAATGTAAGGAGAGTTTTCTATAAAAGATTTTATAAAGCTGTTTTCCATTTGTTCTTTTTTTACTTTTCTTTGCGCGTCTTTCAACAAAAGAAACAACAACGCACCGATAAGCGCCAAAATTACCACTGAGGCAAAAAGTATATGTGTATATTGTATTAACATAAATATTCGTCCACCCCGTTATTATATAGTTGAGGCATCAAGTGTTTAGAGGTTTTTTGGTGTGTTTCTTGCATTTCTTTCCTGTCCTTTTCTTTGTTATTTTGTAATAACCCCACAAAAGACAATATACTAAATTTTTTTTATATTTGTCAAGTTGTTTTTGTGTATTTTACTTAATTCATCTAATTTTTACATTTTTTTATATTTGCAATATAGTATTTTTGCGCTATGAAAACAAAGCAACAAACAACTTTTTCGGCGATTTTGACCGTATTTTCATCCAATGCACTGAGCAAATTATTGGGATTTTTGCTTGTCGTTGTTTTTGCGGCGAAAGTCGGAACATCGAGCGAGGGCGACGCTTATACATTCGCATTTATTCTGCCCGATTTGGTAAATTCGATTTTGGCGGGAAGCGCGCTTTCTATCGCATTTATCCCGATTTTTCAAGGTTTGGCAAATAATCCCGAAAAGCAAAGTCGGTTTTTCTCTAATGTTTTTACTGTAGGAACACTGATTTTTGCCGTTGTTTTAACTGTCTGCTTTTTTGCCGCGCCGTTTTTAGTCAGCGTTCTTGCAGGTGATACTATAACTAACAACCCGCACATTTTTGATTTAACCGTTCGGCTCACGCGGATTGTGTTGCCCGCTCAGCTGTTTTTCTTTTGGGGAACGATTTTTATCGGTATTCAGCAAGCAAACAAAAACTACAAATTCGCCGCGCTCGCACCAATAATTTACAATACGTCAATCGTCGTTTTCGGGCTTGTATTCTTCCGATTTATTGGAATTGCGGGGTTTTCGTGGGGAGTATTTTTCGGCGCATTTGTCGGACACGCGGTCTTACAGTTTTTCGGAGCAAAGCGTTTTTCCGTAAAATATTCACCCGTAATCGACCTGCGCGACAAAGATTTCAGACAATGGTTCTTAAACACTCTTCCGCTGATGCTTGGGCTCGGAATAACATTTTCAAACGAATTCACTTTCCGCTTTTTCGGCTCGCGGATAGACGACGGACAAGGCGCAATAGTAGCCCTAAACTACGCCTACCGAATAATGATGATAGTGGTAGGACTTTTCGCAAGTTCAATAGCCGCGCCGATTTTCCCGTTCTTGTCCGAAAAAGCAAACGAAAAAAAATACGACGAAATGGAGAAAATACTAATCCCGATTTTCGTGAAAACCGCGGCAATAATAATAATAATCTCAGCGGCAATTTACCCGATTTCGGGCAATATTATCTCTATACTGTTCGGACGCGGCGCATTTGACGAGCAGTCGGTCGCGCTTACTTCAAGGGCGCTTATCGGTTATCTTCCGGGGATATTCTTTTTGTCGGCGGCAATCATTTTACAACGGCTTTTCTATGCCGCAAAAGACACCAAAACACCGCTTATAATCTCAACAATTTCGCTTGTTTTGTCCCTGCCGTTCTACAAAATTTTGAGCGAGATGTGGGGAATTACGGGTATTTCGGCGGCAACAAGCATTTTTTCGATTATTGCCACGTTCTTGATTGTTTGGAGATGGTATGTATTTTATCCGCAATCAAAATTGCTTTCTGCGCTTAAGCCTATTCTTCTTGCCGTCGTAATTGGCGGGATTGTTATCGGCACGCAGTTTTTTGTTATGCACCTTATCGGTGGTTTTTCTTTGCCGAGAATTTTGCAGGTTTTCTTTGTATCAACCCCTGCGGTAATCTTGGCGATGGTATTGCTTAATGCTTTCGGCATTTTGAAAATCACGGATTTGGTCGGGAAACTTGCGAAAAAACTAAAACGATAATATAAAATTTGATTTAACAACTGCTGTATCGATTGGGATTGCTTATTTCCGCCGTGCGTTCACAAATTCTTTTCGTTGCTCGGCTCGCTGTAGCAGTTCTGACTTCAATTCGTTAAATTCGTTTACCACCTCGTTGAGCGACAAAGGTTTTTTGTCAAACAGCTCGACAAACCCGTGTTCATAACCGAGAGCAAAGGCAATTTTCAATAACGATTTCAGCGATATTTCGCCTTTCCTTTCAAATCTTTTTAGCGACCCCAAAGATACGCGTGATATTTCGGCAAGTTTTTGTTGCGACAGTTTTTGTTCCTTACGACGCTGTCTTACACGCTGAGCTATTCCCATTTTAACAGCTAACATATTCACTATTTCCTTTATTTTTAAGATTTTTCAGCTAATATATTATCTGCACCTCGAATTTGTCAAGAGGAGAAAAGAGAAAGATAATTTTTGTGGTTTTTCTGTACATAACTGTTTATATTTTAATAGCCAATATATTATCTGTTTTGCTTTTTTACGATATTTTTAAGATAATATATTGGCTATACGCCGAATTTGTTGAGAAAAAGAAGAAATATATGACCGATTACCGTCGCCCATATAGTATTTTACCCGCAAAATTAACAATTTGAAAGGATTTTATATGAAAAACTTCGGCGGACAAGTTTTGTTTTTGGACAGAAGCGACATTAACACGGACGAAATAATTCCCGCAAAATACCTGACGGAAGTGGCAAAAGAAGCACTTAAACCGTATTTGCTCGAAGATTTAAAACTCGCGGGCTTCGACCCAAAAGGCGAGCCGCTTAAACTTGCAAAGGTTGTAGTTTCAAGAGCAAATTTCGGTTGCGGAAGTTCTCGCGAACACGCTCCTTGGGCATTTGAAGTAAACGATATTTATGTAGTAATCGCCGAAAACTTTGCACGTATTTTCCGTCAAAATATGTTCAACGGCGGAATGCTCGCCATAGAATTGCCGAAAACCGAAATCGACAAAATTTTTGCATTGTCGAATGAAACGGTTGAATGCGTCGTCGATATGGAAAATCACAAACTAACATTCAACGGAAAACTTGTTATTCCATTCGGTTTGAGCAAATTCGACGAAGCATTGGTAAAAGCAGGCGGTTGGGTTGAGTTCGCAGACGAGAAATATTGAGAAAAACAAAACCGTCCTCATCACAGGAGCAAGCGGAAAAATCGGTCTGAAATTAGTAAAAATCTTTTCGGATTTGGGCTTTGATGTTATTGCGCATTATAATACGAACGAGGACATTTCTGTAAGGGCAGGTTTAAAACCTGTCCCTACGTTTACAAACCGCATTACCGCAATCAAAGCAAACTTCCCTGCACAACTGCCTGAAATATACGAAATTATAGACAAACACAAAGAAAATCTTTGCTGTTTGGTTAATTGCGCGGCGATTTTTGAAAAAGGAAATCTTAAAGATACCGACAACTTACAAAAAACAATGCAAATAAATGGTTTTACCCCGTTAATTTTAAGTCAAAAATATGCTGAAATTGTAAAAAAGGGAAATATAATAAACATTCTCGACGGCAATATTTACAGGTTTAATGAAAACTATCAAAATTATCGCGTTTCAAAGCGTTTTTTAGAAGAAACGACCAAAGAGTCGGCTTTGATTTTTGCGCCCCAAATTCGCGTAAATGCGGTCGCTTTCGGAATGCTTGAAGAAAAAGCAAATCCGTCTAACACGGTTGCAAAAAACAAAGAAGTACTGAAAAACGAAATTTCGGATAAAAATATTTCGCGGTCAATAGAATTTTTACTCTTCTGCGAAAACCTAACGGGGCAAATAATTTATCTCGACAACGGAGTGCATTTGGTATGAAAGATGAACTTCCGATAAAATACTATCAAGACCTTTTAACAAGCAAAGGACGAAAAGAACATTCGGTGTTTATTGTTGAGGGCGTTCGACAAGTTGAACAATTTGTAAATTCAAACAAAATGAAAATTCTGGAAATTTTAACCGTAGGGGCAGACCCCTGTGTCTGCCCATTGAATGCCGCCGATTTTGGGCAGACACAGGGGTCTGCCCCTACGAGAACAACGAAAATTCCTGTAAGATATATAAATTCCAATACCTTAGGCAAAATCACCGATAGTAAAACTCCAAATGGGGTTATTGCAGTTGTCGAAATTCCGAAAGCACAAAAAATCGACCTAACTACCATTTTCGGCAAGGTCTTAATGCTGGAAAACATTCAAGATCCGGGGAATGTCGGCACGCTTATTCGAAGTGCGGCGGCTTTCGGGTTTTCAACAGTAATATTAAGTCAAGGTTGCGCAGATGTTTATTCGCCGAAAGTTGTTCGTTCCACGGGCGGCGCGCTTTGCAATTTGGATATAATTTCTTCGGCGGATATTTTTGACAGCATAAATGTCCTCAAAAAGCAAAAATATCGGTTGGTAGTTGCGGATTTGGACGGAACAAACGAAAATTTGCCCGAAAGGGAAGATGAAAAAATCATCTTCGCGCTCGGAAATGAAGGAAACGGTGTTTCCGATAAATTAAAATCACTGGCTGACTTTGTTTTTACAGTTCCGTTTGACAACTCGGCAATAGAATCGCTTAACGTTTCTACTGCCGCGGCTGTCGGAATGTATCTCTTGCGAAAAAAAGATTTGAACTAAATAAAATATCTTATTTTTTGTCCGAATTTTCGCCGGGCGGCGGCAATTGATTTGCACCTGCCTGTTGCCCTTGTGTACCCTGTTGTCCCTGCACCATAGACGATTGCCCGTGGAATACAGCGCCTTTTTTAATAACCAATTCTTTTGCAGTAATGTTTCCGCGAACTTCCGAGTGTTCTTCCAATTCTATCTGGTCTTTGCAAGTGATATTCCCGTGAACTTTGCCGCCAACCTGTGCGGATTTTGCAATAATATCCGCAACCACAACCCCATCACGACCAATTGTAATTGAATCGTTCGTTTGAATTTCGCCGTTAAACTTTCCGTAAATTTGGACTGTATGCGGCGTTTTGATTTTTCCCTCGAAAGACGCTCCCGCCCCAAGCAGAGTGATGCTTCCGCTACCCTTTTCCATACCCATAATAAATTATCTCCTTTCCGATTTTTTTCATAAAAATAATGTTTTCGGGTCTATTTGTTGCCCATTTCTTAATACTTCGTAATGCAAATGGTATCCTCTTGTTGCTCTTCCTGTGTTTCCGACAAGAGCTATAGTTTGCCCTTGAACAACTGTTTGCCCTACCGAAACCAATATTTTTTCGCAGTGAGCATAGAGCGTTTCATAGCCATAACTATGCGTTATCATAACGACGTGCCCCATATCAAGGTCAAAAAACACCTGACTTACCACACCGTCCGCAGTTGCTCGAACAGGTGTTCCGCGCGGCGCGGCAAAGTCAATAGCCTTGTGCGGAATGGTGGGGTCAAACCCTCTGCTTATTATCCCCGTAACAGGGCGGATTTTCGGAATGCTTCTGAATTGCTGTTGTGCATCGATAAATTCTTGCGACACAACAAGCGCCGTATCTCTCAAAAAGTCGTCTATTGTAGGAGGCGTTCCGTTTCTGCCTTCAATATTCGAAACCATTCTGAAGTATTCCAAATAGCGATTTATCCGCACAATATTGAGTTTAAGCGAATCTATTTGTTGCGAATGCAAAATAAGCGAATCGGTTTTAACTCGCATATCGTGATAATCTGTTAAACGTTGAAAAACAAACGACCAGCTAGCCGCCAATATTGCCGCCGAAATAAGTATAAAAATAACAGCCGTCTTAATAAGAAAAACCAAAAAGCCGTTTATTTTAATCATTTTAGGAGCATCTGTCGTTCTTTCTCGAACTATAATTATTCCCTTAACTCTGTTTTTATTTTCTATACCCATATACTATTCTCCGTTCTCTTTGCTCAAAAAAGCAATTATTTTTTCAAACTCTTCAACATTTTTAAATTCTATCTCAAGTTTTCCTTTTTCGGTATCTTTTTCTATAACTTTTAAGTCAAATCCGCCACGCTTTTTAATATCCGACAAAATTGACGAGTATCGATTAGTCAAAGCGTTTTCTGTTTTTGCTGAGCTTTGTGATGAATTTTCAGCAAGTTTTTCGGCGGAATTTCCTTTTTCAAGCATTTGCGACACTTTTTTTTCTATTTCTCTGACCGAAAGCGTCTTTTTTATGACTTCTTGCGCAAGTTCAAGCTGTAAAATCGGGTTTTCAACTGTTATAAGCGCCTTCGCGTGTCCTGTTGAAATTTGCTGATTGCGAAGCATTTGCTGAATTACTTCCGGAAGCTTAAGAAGACGCAAGGTGTTTGTTATCGACGCCCTGCTTTTTCCAAGCCGCTCAGACAACTCCTGATGAGAATAGTTGCAATCATCAATCAATTTTTGGTAAGAAAGCGCGGTTTCAATTTCGTTAAGGTTTTCGCGCTGGATATTTTCTACCAAGGCGAGCTCAAGCATTTGTTTGTCGTCAATATCATCTCTGATTATTACGGGCGCATCAACTTCTCCAAGCGATTTTAATGCTCTGAAGCGCCTCTCCCCCGAAACAATCTGGTATTTTTGTTCCGAAATTTTTCGCACAACTATCGGCTGTAAAAGTCCCTGTTCTTTTATGCTTTTTGCAAGTTCTTCTATTTGCTCAACATTAAAATCTATTCTGGGCTGAAACGGGTTTGGCGAAATTGCCGAAATAGAAACCGTGCTTTGCGCACTACTGCCACTGTCGGCAAGTTGTCCTTCTATTTCGCCGTATAATTGACTTAAACCTTTTCCAAGCGCTTTTCTGCCACTCATTTTTTACCGCCTTTTCCACCATTATTTTTAATGATTTCTTTTGCCAATTCCATATATGCAGTAGAACCAGTGGACATAATATCGTATTTTATAATAGGTTTTCCGTGCGACGGCGCTTCCGAAAGCTTTACGTTTCTCGGCACAACGCACTCGTAAACCTTGTCGCCGAAAAAGGTCTTTACTTCGTCGGCAACTTGCTTTGACAAATTAAGACGATTGTCGTACATTGTGAGCAAAACGCCTTCTACTTCAAGATTTTTGTTAAGATTTTTCTGCACTTTTCTTATAGTATTAAGCAATTCCGTAAGCCCTTCCAAAGCATAATATTCGCATTGAATGGGAATTAAAATCGAATCGGAAGCCGTCAAAATATTCACCACGATTGTACTGAGCGCAGGAGGAGAGTCTATAATAACGTAGTCGTATTGTTCCGTTGGCGGAAGTTTTCTCAACTCGTCCAAATGTGTACTCAAAATTCTTTCACGAGCTATTTTTGAAGCCCACTCCAAATCTATTCCCGCCAAGTCGATACTCGCTGGAAGAACGTCAAGATACTCAAAGTGTTCCGATGAAATTATTGCATCTGTGATTTTCAGGTCATCATTTTCGCTTGCTGAAAGCACATCATAAATCGAAACTTCCACGCCGTCTTTGTCAATGCCAATTCCACTGGTTGCGTTTCTTTGAGCGTCCATATCCAAAAGAAGCGTTCTTTTTTCGGCGCCCGCAAGACAAGCCGCCAAATTGACCGCTGTTGTTGTTTTTCCGACACCACCTTTTTGATTAAGTACGCAAATAACTTTCACTTTTTTCTCCAAACTAAAATTGTTCCACGTGGAACATTATTCTTCAAGATTTTCGTTTTTCTTAGATAAATATACTATTATTACAAACACATCTGCGGGAGTTATACCCGAAATTCTTAAACTTTGTCCGATTGTTTGCGGTCTGTGTCTGTTCAGCTTTTCACGCGACTCAGCGGAAAGTCCTGCTATCTCGTTAAAATTCAGCGTGTTAGGGATTTTTGTGTCTTCATAACGCAAAGTTTTTTCAATTGCTTCTTTTTGTTTTAGGACAAAGCCTTCGTATAAAATGTCGGATTGCGCCGCTAAGCATACCTCTTCGTCGTAATCCGAAACGTCAAGATTGCTGTTAGACACGATGTCCGAGAGCTCGATGTTCGGACGTTTTAACAGTTTGTCAGCGCGGGTATTTTCTTTAATTGGAAGAAATTTGTTGGTCGTTTCGGCTTCGCTCAACGACCGAGTTTCCGTCTCACTCCGGTGGCTGAGCGGAGCCGAAGCCCCCGCCGCATTCCACTTATCCGCCGAAACGAGTGTGTTGCGGATTTTTTCTTTTAGCTCTTCTTTTTTCTCCCACGATTTTTGGCGCCCTTCAAATGTTTCGCGTGAAACAAGTCCAAGCTCAAATGCTATCGGCATTATGCGTTCGTCGCAGTTGTCTTGTCGCAAAATCAGTCGATACTCCGCGCGCGCGGTAAACATTCGGTATGGCTCGTGCGTTCCTTTGGAAACCAAGTCGTCAATCAAAACGCCGATATATGCTTCGTCTCGTCGCAAAACGAAAGGCGATTTTTCGGACGTTTTTAGGGCGGCGTTTATTCCTGCGATAATTCCTTGCCCCGCCGCTTCTTCGTATCCCGACGTTCCGTTTATCTGTCCTGCAAAATATAAATTCGGGATTATTTTTGATTCGAGCGACAATGTCAGTTGCGTTGGGTCGAAATAATCGTACTCTATTTCGTACGCGGGCTTAATTATTTTTGCCGCCGAAAAGCCCTGCAAACTTTGCAGCATTTTTATTTGAACATCGACGGGAAGCGAAGTCGAAAATCCGTTTATGTAAATTTCGCGCCTGTTTAATCCTTCGGGCTCCACAAAAAGCAAATGTCCGTCCCGCTCTCCGAAGCGCATAATTTTATCGTCGATTGACGGGCAATATCTCGGACCTGCCCCCGTTATCGCTTTCGTTGTTCCGTAAATTGGGGATTGGTCTATGTTGTCCAAAATTATTTTGTGCGTTTCGTGATTGGTTTTTATCGTGTAGCAAACCGCCGAATTGTTGAGCGGAAAATCTGTGCTGAACGAAAAAGGCTTCGGATTTTCGTCGCCCTTTTGAATTTCGAGCTGTGAAAAATCTATGGTATCTTTGTCAATTCTTGCGGACGTTCCTGTTTTTAGCCGCGCCGATTTTACGCCTAATTTTTTTATGCTTGCGCTCAATTTTGTAGAAGCCAATTCGCCGAGACGTCCGCAAGAAATTTTGTTTTCTGCGATGTGCGCGACACCGTTTAAAAAAGTTCCCGCCGTAATAATTACCGCCTTGGATTTTATTTTAATTCCGCATTCGGTTATGACCCCGCAAGCGCCGTTTTCGTTTGTTAAAATTTCGCCGACCATATCTTGCAGAATTGTAATGTTCGATGTGTGTTCCAAATGTTCGCGAATAAATTGTCTGTATAAAAATCTGTCCGTTTGACAACGCGGTCCCCAAACTGCCGCGCCTTTGCTTTTGTTGAGCATTCTGAATTGTATTCCTGCGTGGTCTGCGGCGCGCGCCATAACTCCGCCGAGCGCGTCAATTTCGCGAACGATGTTTCCTTTCGCCACTCCCCCGATTGCAGGGTTGCAAGACATTTCTCCGATAAATTCGATGTTGCCCGTGATGAGTAAAACACGGCTGTTTAATCTTGCCGCCGCTGACGCCGCTTCCGCTCCCGCGTGTCCCGCGCCGATAACTATGATGTCAAATTCCATTGTTTGTTCCTTATATTATAATTGTTCCACGTGGAACAATTTTATTGCCGTTGTTTTTTTATGTAAAGAAAATACTATTTGTACGCGCTATGGTGGGTATCTACGGTTTTAATAAATTGAACTTTTGTAGGGGTAGTCCCCTTAAGACGGGGAAGAAGAATATGGCAGTTTTATGCGAGTGGATTTTTTTCGTAATCTTCAAGCAATTTCAACATTTCTTCCGTAGTTTTGAATTTATCATAGTTTGTGTCAATTACAATTTTCATACTTGTTGCGCCAATTTCTGTTAATTTCTTTTGCAAAAACATCTACTTCATTTTGCGGCACACTGTATCCCGAAGTTAATTCTATATAACGAAAATAATCAACTAATTCCTGCACTCGTTCTATATTTCTGGAAATTACAGGCATACGAATAATAAATTCGGTCGCATTTCTTTCTATTACCATAACAGAAACTCCTTTTTTATATAATCATAAGAAAATACCTTTTTGCCAATGGAAAATGCAAGTTTTTATTGTTTTTTTCGTTGGTTTTTTGCAAACCATAATAATCCCGCAATTTGGAAAAACAATAAATTTTATACGGAATAACAAAACTTAACACCCTTAACACCCGCGGCGAAACGTATTTTTATCTGTAAAAATTTAATAATTATTCCAAAAGGAGTTATTTTGAGAAACAAAATTATTGTCGCTTTGTTTTTTGTAATCTTGTTGACTGCGCAGCAGTTGACTGCGCAGCAGTTGACTGCGCAGCAGTTGGACAGTTTAAGATTATTGGCTACTGCCAACCAAGCCACTGTGCTCGACGACGATACCCACAGATTTGACCAAATGCTCAGAGAACAGCGACGAGAAGAAAGATTGCTGGATAGTTTGACGATGAGACATTTAGGTTTTGACACGGACAGTCTTGAGACTTTAGGTCTTGAGATTATTTCTGCTACACTTGATACCTTGTTGCTTCTTTATGACGAATCTGAAATAGAGTTTTTGACAAGAGAAAGATTAGACCAAACAACTTTGAATAATTCTTCGCTCAGACCTTTCGGACGTGATTTTTTCCGTATTGCCAATGAACGTTTTCTTACTCTGAATATGGGACCCGTAAATGCCGATTATATTTTGGGAGTAGGCGATGAAATTGTTATTCAAATTTGGGGCGAAGTTCAATCGACAGAAAGACATACCATCGACAGAAACGGAACAATAAACGCAACAGGTATCGGACAGGTAGTTTTGGCTGGACGAAATCTCAGAGAAGCAAGACAAATGCTTCTGCAAAGATATTCGAGAATTTATTCGGGTGTGCGAAACGGCGCTCCTAACGCAACAACTTTTATTGAAATAACCACGGGAACACTTCGTCAAAAAAGTGTTATTGTTGTGGGTGAAGTAGGAAGACCGGGAAATCATCTTATCCCATCGACCGCAGGAGTAATACACGCCATAGCTCGAGCGGGCGGACCTACCAATAACGCTTCTCTCAGAAACGTTGTTATTCGCAGACGCGGCGCGGCGGGTGAAGATGCCGTCGATACTGTGGATTTGTATAATTTTTTCCTGAACGGAATAATTACCGATACCATAACGCTTGCCGACTTCGACGTAATTTTGCTTAATCCCATCGAAAAATATGTACACATAACAGGCGCAGTTCGTCGTCCCGGTCGCTATGAACTTCGGGAAGGTGAAACTTTTGCAGACCTCGTAAGATTTGCGGGCGGATTTTTGCCTGAAGCACACACGCAAAATATATCGATAGAACGAACAACCGTCGGACAGCAAAGACAAAATTATGTCTTAAGCGAAGAAGAGCTGAGCAGGTCTATCCCGAAAAGCAATGATTTTCTCACCATTGACTTTGTTGACAGGGTCAATAATACGGTAAGCATTGAAGGTGCGGTAGAAAGACCCGGCGTTTGGGGATTTTCCGAGGGTATGAGAATTAGCGATTTATTGAATTTATCAGGTGGAGTGCTTGAAGATTTTTTCGGCGAAAGAATAATTTTAATCAGAACCGATGAAAATTTTGAAAAGCAAATTTTAGCGGTCAATATGGAAAACGTCTTAAACGGAAGAAGTGATATACCTCTGCAAAAATGGGATGTTGTACGTGTATTCTCTATTTGGGATTTACAATTTCATCAATACGTAGATATTTTTGGTATGGTTGAAAGACCGGGCAGATACTTTTTACGGGCAGGTATGACTATTCAGGATATTTTGCTTTTGGCAGGCGGATTTACAAAAGGTGCATTTCGCGAAAACGTAGAGATTTCGCGAATAATATCGCAAAACCAACACGAAGGAAACAGAACTTCGCCCACTCGAGTAAATATTTCTGCAGGATTTTTTACACACAACACGCACGAACTGCAACATCAGGACGTTATTTTTGTTCGTCAGGATGTCAGAGTGCAGGACCAGGAGATAATTTATTTAGGCGGTGAATTTCTTTTCCCGGGGCATTATGCAAAAATTTCCAGAGACGAAACTTTGGTACAGTTAATAAGAAGAGCAGGCGGTTTCAGAGAAAGCGCGTATCTCGAAGGAACAACTTTCACAAGGTCAAAAAACAATATAGGACAAGTCGCCGTTGACTTTGAAAGGTGGTTTGGAAACAACCGAAGAGTAAGACAAGATGTTAGTATTGTTCTTGAACACGGCGACAGTATTATTGCCGTAACAAATCCCAAAACCGTTGTTATCGGCGGAAGTGTAAACAGTCCAACGGCAGTCCGATTTGTAGAAGGACAGTCGGTAAGACATTACATTAACCGAGCGGGAGGCTTAACACTTGCAGGTCAAAGAGGGAGTATTTACGCCATAAGAGCAAACGGAGAAGTGCGCGAAGTGCGAAGAATGAGAGACAGAAACATTATAAATTCGGGAACACACCTTTTTGCGGTTGACGGACCTCCTCCGCGCGAAAGACAACCGCAGTTGGTTATAGCGGCTCTTTCGACATTGACAACAACTTTGCTGACGGCAACAACAATATTTATTATGCTTGATAACAGAGATTAAAAAAGCAGGAAAGCAAAACTAATGACAGGAAGAAACGACCCTTGCCCTTGCGGAAGCCAAAGAAAATTTAAGCATTGCTGCATAAACAAGCCGCAAGCGCCGACAAATGCAAATGCAGGGCAGGGAAAGCAAAAAAAAGGCAGAAATATAATTTTAAAAACTGCCGAACAAATCGAAGGAATGCGCATTGCCGGCAAGTTTAACGGTGAGCTTATGGACTATATCCGTACTTTTATAAGGGCTGGAATTTCCACAGGCGAAATAGACCGTCTTGTTTACAAATATACTGTAGAACACGGGCACATTCCCGCAACGCTGAATTACAACAAATATCCGAAATCCTGCTGTATTTCTCGAAACAGCATTGTCTGCCACGGTATTCCCAACGACAAAGAATATCTGCTCGACGGCGACATTGTAAATTTAGACATTACAACAAACGTCGGCGGCTATTTCGGCGACCAAAACGAAACCTTTCTTATAGGAAACGTAAGTGATAAGGCAAAAAACCTCGTAATGGCGTCATACGAAGGAGCAATCGCGGCAATGAAAGGTATCGCTCCCGGACTTCCCTTGTCGATTATAGGCGACATTATAGAGCCCATAGTAAACAAGCGCGGATGTTCGGTAGTTCGCGATTACACAGGGCACGGAATAGGTATGGACTTTCACGAAGACCCCGTAGTTATGCACAACAGAAACACGGAAAGCAGCGACATAATCTTGCAACCGGGAATGACTTTTACCATCGAACCGATGATAAACGCAGGCAACAGCAAAATCTTCACCGACAAAAAAGACGGCTGGACAGTTCGCACCGCCGACGGCTCACTTTCCGCGCAATTTGAGCATACTGTTCTGATAACGGATTTCGGCGCGGATATTTTAACGCTAACCCCAAGTCAAAAAGAATTGGGCGTAATTTTTGATTTGCCTAAGGAGATAATGGGGTAAAAAACGAATGGGTAGGGGCAGGTTTCAAACCTGCCCGTACAAATACGCCTGCGCACATTTAATAAGACATAAAAACAAAAAAGGAGATAAAAAAATGAGTGGAATTAACGAAAATTTTTGGACAAAAATCGACGGAAACACAGCAACCGTAGGAATTACCAACCAAGCGCAAAGCATACTCGGAGAAATAACTTACGTTCAACTCCCCGAAATCGGCAAATCGGTAAAAAAAGAAGAAGAAGTCGGTGTAGTCGAGTCGCTTAAAGCAATTTCTCCGCTTATTTCTCCGATAGACGGCGAAATCTGCGAAGTAAACGCTGTTTTGGAGAAAAAGCCCGAACTCATAAATGAAAGTCCGCTCGACTTGGGTTGGATTTGGAAAATGAAAATCGCTTGATATTATGATTTACCTTGATTTTGCCGCCACAACCAAACCAAGTCCGGAAGCGCTGAATATTTTCAACGAAGTAAATGAAAAATTCTGGGCAAATCCCGATTCAATGCACGATTTCGGAATAAAAGCCGAAGCGGTTTTAACACACGCAAGAAAAAATATTCTCGAAAGTTTTAATGCAGAAGACGAATACAATTTAATTTTTACGTCTTCGGCAACCGAAAGCAATAATTTGGTGCTCAAAAATTTTGCAAACTTACAAAAACAAATTATCTCGTCAAATATAGAGCACGCATCTGTTCTTGAGCCCTTACTTTTTCTGCAACAAAAACAGAAACTTAATGTAGAATTTTTACCTGTAAATCAATACGGTGTCATTTCTCTTGAAGATTTTGAAAAAAAAATAGGGCAGACGACCGTCGCCTCAATTATGCACGTAAACAACGAAATCGGCTCAGTTAACGATGTTTTTGAGATGGCGAAAATCATCAAACGAAAAAATAAACAAACTCTCTTTCACAGCGATTTTTCACAAAGCGTCGGAAAACTTCCCGTTTCATTAAAAAACAGCAATATTGATTTTGTTTCGTTTTCGGGACATAAAATAGAATGCGTCAAGGGTATCGGCGCGCTGATTTTCAAAAAAAACATTACAATAAACCCGCAACTCCACGGCGGAAATCAAGAATTCGGTTTTCGTGCTTCAACATCGAATACCGCGGCGGCGGCGGCACTTGCAAAATCAGTAAAAATCGCCGTAAAACTGCAAAAAGAACGATATGAAAAAGTGCAAAAACTGCAAAAAATTCTACTCGATAATCTTTCGCAAATCCCTGCAATTCAAATAAATACGCCTGCAAACGAGGAAAAACCGTTCGCGTCATCGCCGTTTATAGTAAATTTCAGTGTGCCCAAGCAAAAATCCGAAACTATCCTTCGCGCGCTATCTCTTAAGGAAATTTATATATCAACGGTTTCTGCCTGCTCGGCAAAAAAAGCAAAAGAAAGTTATGTGGTAAAAGCGCTGTTCAACGACAAACATCGCGCCGCTTCAAGTATGCGGGTAAGTTTATCGGCAGAGACAACAGAAACCGAAATTTTGACTTTTATTGAAGAATTAAAAAAAATTCTTGATAATTTGTAATCTTTACAGCGCACCCGCAGTAATAATCAAAACTATCAAAAGCAAAACCGGAGAAATTAGTTTCAACATTAAAAGCATACCTAAATAATACTGATTGTCTTGCGCAATTTCGTTGTGAAGTACAGCTTTTTTTATTTTGTAGTAAATACTGTCTTCGGCAAAAGGAACGCGCAGAATATCGTCGGTAAATTCAACGTATCTGTTTAGTTTTTCCACGTGCTTTGAGTTGTCTATAATCAAAAATGCGGGTGTTTTGCGCGCTTTTTGAAAGAGTTTCATAATCTGATTGGGAAATTCGGGCAACAGCTCTATATCCGCTATAAAAAGCGGCGGTTTGTAGTAAATAATCTTCTCTGCCGCGTCTTCAAAAGTCGAAACAAGGTCAGGCGCATATCCGTGCGAACTTAAAATCATACAAAGGTCGTTTTCTATTTCTTTTGTTTTTGAAAGAATTACGGTTTTTCTTCGGTCTTTAACTTTTTGAAGCATTATTTTCGCCCTCCTCATCTATTACGGAACTGCTTTCTCTGCTTGCACTTGTTGTATTTTCACTTATGTTCCCGAAATACGAAATTTTCTCAATATTATGAACCAACATCGTAATGTCGCAGGGATGTTCAACAGAATAAACATTTTTCTCGTTTTGGAGAATGTGAATATATTTTTCAAGATTTTCGCGAGTGGATATAAAAAATACCGCCGTATTAAAAAATTCGCGAATTTCGTAAATTTTACTTATATCACGCTCAATAAAGTCATCGCATTCGTTGTAAATAACGAAACTTTCGATATTTTTCTTCTTATATTCTTCCCCTATTGTGTCAAATTTTTCAACAAAGTAATTTTCGCCAACAGCCGAAATAATCGACCCTTCAAAATATCTGTTATTTGTGAAAATCATTATATATTTTTCGGAAACAAAGCCCTTTTTCAGATGAAATATTTTCTTTCCGTAGTTAAGATAATCTATTATTTTCAGAACTACAAAAACCGAATAAAACAAAACTATAATTTTAAGGATTTTGCTTTCCAAAAGCGTTAAAGCCACACTGCACAAGGCAAATAAAATCGCGAGCGTAGTAAGGAAAAACAGCACTCTTTCGTGGCTGTATCCCTTATTTACAAGGCGATGGTGCATGTGGCGATTATCGGGCATCATTGTCATTTTAATTTTGTCTATAATCCGCTTGTTTTCAGCCTGTCCGGAAGCGTATCTTCTTATTATTGAAATAAAAACTTCGACTACGGGAATTGCAACTATATAAAACAACGATAATGTCTCGACGCCCTCATTTGCGAGCATTCCCACTTTTACCGACAAAATTGCGGCGATAGAGCCAAAAAAGAGCGAACCCGTATCCCCCGCAAAAATCGTAGCAGGCGAATAATTGTATTTAAGAAACGCTAAAATCATAGCCATTATGGGGATTGTAATTATCATATATTTAATACTGTCGCCTCCCACAAGGAGAAAAATCACGGTCGCAAATATTAAACTTATAAGCGTTAAACTGCCCATAAGTCCGTCTATTCCGTCTATAATATTAAACGCATTCATTACGCCGACTATCCAAAAAACAGTCAAAATAGGTCCGAAAATTCCTAAATTATGTATTTGTCCCAAGAAGTTAAAATCGCTTATATAAAGATTAAAACCAAAGACCACAACAAGCGCAATAACAAACTGAACAGCCAATTTTTGCAAGGCGCTTACTTCAAAAAATGTTGTATCATCCAAAAATCCTATGACAAAAATTCCGACCGCCGCAATAATTATGGAAAGTCCGACAGGGTCGCTAAACCAAAACGAAACAACCGAGCTTTTAGCAATTAAAAGCATTATTATAGTCATAAAAAACCCGATTAAAATGCAAAATCCGCCAATTCTTGGAATATTTATGCTGTGAACTTTTCTTTTATCGGGACGGTCAATAAAAAAACGCGTTAATCCCGAACTGCTTATAAGATAAACAGAAACAAAAGAAAAGAAGAAAAACAAAATTGCCGACGGAAGTACGCCCATAAAAACATCCATTGTATCGTTCCTTTTCTAAAATTTTATTTGAAAATAATTTTTTCCACGAGTACTTTTGTGTTTTTTCTTGAATTTATCGATTTTTTGATTTCTTCCTCCATAAATTTGAATTCTACTTTTAATATCGGATCGGAAATTTTCACCGTTAATTTACCATCTCTAAACTTAACAACAGACGTCTTTGCGCTAATTTCCGCACCAACCGCATCGGCATAAATTTCAGAAATATCGACAGTTCTTTCAGAAGCACCTTTTTCATATTTTTTAAGGAGCGCGGGAATGAACTTGTCAATTCTTTTATTTTCAAGATTTTCTTTTCGTTTAATTTCTATTTTTTGCAAGATTTCATACCTCCGTGTTTTACTTCAAAATAATTCTCCAACGGATAATAATCTAATTCTTTCCAACTGTGAATTGCTATGAAAATTTGTCCGTTTTTGTTAAGTATTTCAAAAAATTTCTGTTTTCGCGAAATATCCAAGTCCGAAAAAGCGTCGTCTATTACAATTATAATTTTTTTGTTTTCTTTTGATAAATATTCTACAGCCGCAACTTTTAGTGCAATCGCCGCGGATTTACATTGTCCCTGCGAGCCGAAATTCATTAACTTTGTATGAGAGGCGACCGTCGCCAGAGGCAGACGAAATTCAAAATTATCTCTGTGAATTCCTGCGCTTGTATATTTCAATTCTCTGTCTTTTGCAAGATTTTGCTTTTGGATTGCATAATATTCGTCTTCTGTTTCACAATTTACACAAGGTAAATATTGCAAATCTATCTCCAAATCTCCACTTGAAATATTATTATAAACTTCTCTTACATAAGGACTTATCTGTGTAAAAAATTGTTTTCGCTCATTTATAATTTTTATTGCGACATTACTAATCTGCTCATCGTAAATATCTATTAAATTATTGTCAAAATTCGTGCTTATTACAAAATTTCTTTGCCGAACAAGATTTCTGTATTCTATTATATTGTGCAAATATTCGCTGTTTGTTTGACTTATTGTCATATCTATGAATTGTCGTTTTTCTTGCGGAATACCCCTTACTGTTTTAACGTCGTCAACGCCAAAATACACAAAACCGTTTCTTCCGTAAAGCGAAGAAAACGTCTTATGTTTTACACCGTTTTTTGAAATACACGTATCGTTATTCTTTGAAAATCCGACTGATTGGATGATTTTTTCGCTGTTAAAATCCGTAAAATTTGCCGAAACGCTTGCTTCGCGTTCTTCTATAAAAACCATTTCTCTTAATGTTGCACTTCTGACGGATTTTCCTGTTATACAAACGCCGATTGCTTCAAAAAAATTGGTTTTTCCACTGCCGTTTTCACCTAAAAAAAGACAGCCTTCTTTAGGCAATTCAACCGATAAATCTCTGTAAGAACGGAAATTTATCAGTTGAATATTATCTAAAAGCATATAGCGATTGTCGCCTGTTTGATTTTTTATTCGCTAATTCTGAGAGGCATTAACAAAAACAGAATATTTTTTGCTTCTTCGTCTTCGGCATAAATCGGTCTTACTACAGCGCCGATATTTCTCTCAACAAACTCAAATTTAACATTTTGAGTATCCATTGCCGAGAGAACATCAATTAAAAACAGCGAATTAAAGCCGATTATAAACGGCTCATCATTGTAATCTATGCTTAAAAATTCGTCGCTCTTAGTGTTTGTGTTTATGTCTTCGGAATGAAGTCGCAATTCACCGTTTTCGAGGTAAAACTTCGTTAAATTATTTGTTTTATCGGCAACACTTGCAGTAATTTTAAGAAGGTTAATGATTTTTTGTCTGTCAACCGAAAAATGCTTTTTATATTCCGCAGGAATTACTCTTTTGTAATCAGGATAAGGTCCTTCGAGTAATTTCGTTATCAATTCAAAATCATCGGCAAAAAACGAAACACTGTTTTCAAAAAATGAGAACTGAATATTTTCGTATCCGAAACTTTCCACTATTTTTGCAACGCATTCCAACGGCTTAGGAGGAATAATAACGGAAACATCACCGTCAAATCCGAGCGCTGAATTAAAAGACACAACACTTAATCTGTTTGCGTCGGTAGCAACACAAGTAAATCTGTCTCTTGTGCAATCAAAGTTAATACCTTCTAAAGCGCCACGATTTCGCGATGGGTCTTTTGTCGCCGCAAACGGAGCGACTTTCGATGACAAATATTTAAGTTTATCCGCAGGAAGCGTATAACTTTTGTTTTTATCAAAACTTACAAATTCCGGATAATCGTTTACATCAACGCAGGCAAAAGCGGACTTGGATTTTCCGCGGATTAAAATTATATTGCTGTCGCTGACCTCAATTACTACGTCTTGGTCGTCATCACTTGCCGAAACCGCGCTGTTAGTCCAACTGCATATTTTACTTGCATTTATAACAAATTTTGCTTCATCCTGACTATCTATTGCAATACTTGCCATAACCGACGTATCCATATCTGTAGCATAAACTCTAAGCATTCCGCCCTGAGTTGTAAATTTAAGGTTGCATAAAACAGGGTATGGTGTTCTTGTAGGAACGATAGGGGACACTTTTTGCAGTAAGTCCTTAAATGCCTTAAAATTTACCGAAAATGACATAAATTCTCCTTTTTTTCTTTTTTTCCGCACTAAAATACTATTTGGGCAACCGTCAAATACTCATAACGGCTTCATAAATCTGTTTTTCCGTAAGTTGATTACCTTTTGCATCAAAAACACGACTTGTTCCGGTCGAAATCTCATCGCCAAGCACTAAATTTCCATCTTTCGTATATCCGAATTCCATTTTTGTGTCTTTAAATTTAAGTCCTTGCTTTTCAAATTTCTCAGTCAAAAATTTCGCTCCGATTGCAGTCATACCCATTGCTTTTTGTAAATCGCAAGCATTAACGCCTTGTTGTACAAAATACTGCCACAAGAAAATCGGGTCGTTTGCGTTGTCGTGCTTAACACTTGTTTCAATCATTGGCAAACCATCGCAATTTCGCAAATCCGAGCCTTCTTCAAAATATGGAAAACGAGTTAAAACGCTTCCAACAGCAATATTACGCGCAATTATTTCTATTCCGCCGCTTGTGTATGTTTCACCTTTTTTTACAAATTCGGTATCAGAACCAAGATATTTGAATTTCATACCGCTACCCAAAAGCGTCAATGTTTTTGCAGTAAGCACATTTTTTTCAAAATCAACGTCAATATTTTGTGTAGGAATGCCGCATTCTTTGCTTAACATCTCAAAAACTTTCCAAGTCATAGCTAAATTCATATGTCCAAGTCCGTCCTGATGTCCTGCAATTTCGTTTCCGCCGCCGTCTTTAACGCCTGCAGTTCCCGTAAAACTATCCAAAAAGCGCATTACTACCTGATTTTTATCATCAATAATTCCGACAGCTTTTGTTTTGCCGCTTTTAATGTATCTCGCACCTTTTGCCTTAAAAATCTCCTTTGAGATTTCTTCCTGTTCAGCCATATACTGATTAATTTCTTTTTCCGTCATCATTCTCCTCCTTATTTTTAGTGGGAAAATACTATTTTTTATAATAGAAAAACGAAAAAAATTTAAGTAATATAAAAAAATAAATAATATTAATATTTTTAATATTTTCTCTTTCTTTATACTTGTTGATAACTGTTAGAAATTGCGGCGAACATAATAAACAGTGAATTTATATTGTTGAAACAAATGTAAAATATTGTTAAAATCAAGAGATTTTTTTAATTTAATATAGTTTTCAAAATGTTTTCAACTAAATATTTAACAATTATTGTTAATTTACTTTGGCAAATACTAATTTTATCGTGGAAAATTAAAAAATTATTTTTAGAGGAGTTTTATTATGGAAGGATTTGAACAACTGACATTAGTCGTCGGTATTTTTCTGTTTATAATGTTTATCGTTTTTGTGGGCTCGCCTTTTGCTTTGTGGTTTCAGGCAATTGTCAGCAGTGCGAACGTCGGACTTTTGAACATTGTATTTATGCGATTTCGTAAAGTTCCCGCAAAACTTATCGTTGACGCGATGATTACTGCGACAAAAGCGAATTTGCAGATAACGAGCGACCAATTGGAAGCGCACTATTTGGCTGGCGGAAACGTAATTCGCGTAATTCAGGCGTTGGTTGCGGCAAGTAAAGCGGGCATTCCCCTTACTTTTGAAAGAGCAACCGCTATTGACCTCGCGGGAAGAAACGTTCTTGAAGCAGTTCAGATGAGCGTAAATCCGAAAGTTATCGAAACGCCGAAAGTCAGCGCCGTGGCAAAAGACGGTATTCAGCTTATGGCTTTAACTCGCGTAACTGTTCGCGCAAATATCGACAGACTTGTCGGCGGCGCGGGCGAAGAAACGATTTTGGCGCGCGTGGGAGAGGGAATTGTAAGCACTATCGGCTCTGCGGATTCGCACAAACAAGTTCTCGAAAACCCCGATTCAATATCAAAACGCGTTCTTCAAAAGGGACTTGACAGCGGAACTGCTTACGAAATTTTGTCAATAGACATTGCAGACGTGGACGTCGGTAAAAACATCGGCGCAATTCTGGAAACCGACAGAGCGGAGGCAGACAAAAAAATCGCACAGGCAAAAGCTGAAGAACGTCGCGCAATGGCTTACGCAAAAGAGCAGGAAATGTTGGCGAAAGTCCAAGAAATGCGCGCTTTGGTTGTTGAAAAAGAAGCGGAAATTCCGTCGGCAATAGCGAACGCTTTCAGAACGGGTAATCTTGGAATTATGGATTATCAAAAGATTAAAAACATTGAAGCAGACACAGGTATGCGCGCGTCAATCGCTAAAGAAAGCACTGCCGAAAAGAAAGAAATTAAGTAAAAATGGGCAAGAAAAGACCATTAAACCCCATTTTTGAAGCGCAACCGGAGCCGCAAGAACAAAAACCTGCGGCTAATGCGCAGAATTTTATCGCTTCTCTCAACAAAGAAAAGCTGAGGGAAGCGATAATTTTAAAGGAAATTTTGGATTTACCTGTATCGTTGAGGTGATGTAGGGGCAGGTTTAAAAACGAAGTTTCGTGTAATCAAACCTGCCCTTCTGTTATGTGCTGGGCTTGCAGAAGTTTTTGGCTGTTTCAAATTAAACCGTCGTTTTCATTTCTTTATTTCGGCTAAAAATTGACGAATTCCGCTAATGAAAACATTGTCTTTATACGGATAAATATCCTCTATCGGACAAATAACAAAAGATCTTGTCGGTGATAAATCCTCTATACTGCTCCAAAAACCCTTGGATACCTTAGGAGAAGTGCTTGATTTTAATTCTATCGCAATAATTTTCCCCGATTTTTCGAGAAGCAAATCTATTTCCGCTCCTGCGCTTGTCCTATAAAAACACGGATTCCAATCGCTTAAAACCGAACAAATTTGCTCTATCGCAAACCCTTCCCACGAATTTCCAATCATAGTGTGCCCGAGCAAATCGTTGAAAGAATTGATTTTTTGCAGAGAATGAAATAATCCCGAATCGCGAAGATAAACTTTCGGCGTTTTTACAAGTCGTTTCTTTGTATTTGCAGAAAATGGTTGCAATGTTCTTATTAAAAACGCACCTTCTAAAAAATCAATATAACCTCGAAATGCAGTATGCGAAACTCCAAATATTTCGCCAAGTTTGCTGAAATTAAGTATTTCGGCGTGCGAATGCGAAATCAAAGAAAACAAACGGTTAATTTGCATAGATGCAAGGTTTATTCCAAGTTGCGGCAAGTCTCGTTCTATAAAAGTTTTTATGTAAAAAGTTCTCCAATCGTTGCTCAAATTTATGTTTGGCGCGGTAATGCTCCCCGGAAAACCACCTTTTAACCATATATCTTGGATAGGGATATTGCTCATTTCAACGCAATTCAACGGCGAAAGTTCGCAAAAAGCAATTCTGCCCGCAAGCGTTTGTGAACTTTGTTTTATAAGCCGCGGCGACGCCGATCCCAAAATGAGTATTGGCGTTTTGGTCTGCGCGCTATCGACAAAAGAGCGAATTTCGCCAAATAAATTTTCGCGAATTTGAATTTCATCAATTATTATCAATTTGCCGAGATTATTATTAAAAAACAGTTCGGGGTCGGATAATTTGAGATAATCGCTTTCTTTTTCCATATCGAGATATATGGAATCGCCGCTTTCTTTCGCAATTATTTTTGCAAGCGTTGTTTTGCCGCATTGCCGCGGTCCAAGTATCGCAACTACAGGAAAATACGAGAGATACTCTGCTATTTTTTTCTTTTCTTCACGTTCAAACATATAAAACCATCCTTGCAATTTGAAAGTTAAAGTTTCAATTTACAAGGATAAAATAGTTTTTGCGCGATATTGAAAGGGTGGTTTTTTCACAAAAAAATTTTTTTCCCATTTTAGTATTCATATTAAAAATATTTGCTATCAATAAATCAAAAATTTCCCGCAATTCTTCCCCGTTTCTTCAAAGCCTAAACCTATATTAAAAACAAATTTAATCAGCGATTTAATCACTGATTAAATCAATGGTTGAAATAATAAAATGTTGGTGTTGGTGTCAAGAGCGAAGAAAAATTGTGGGAAAAATGTCGAAATGCAAGATTTTTCTGCTGTTTGGTAGGGGGATAATGTATTTTGTGGGCGCGACGAATTGAATAATGAGATTTTTGTTCTCATTATTTGTTGTTTATTTTTGATAGTATTGAATCGATTGACGAATAGTCCTTAGTGGCTGTTCTGTCTGTCGGTCGATTCGGTATTAAACCAAGAACGAACATTATTCAATTTGTCGCAAAATTGTGAATTTTTCGGCAGAACAGCCTTTTGCTGTTTCTGTTTTAACTTTTATAAGAGGTTGTTTTATGGGCAGATTTATTAAGATTTTAGCGGCGGTAATGTTTGTTGCGAGTGTGGTATGCGGACAGATTGATTGGTCTGCAAATAGAATAACAATATCGACAGCCGAAGAATTACACGAATTTCGAGACACGGTAAACGCAGGAAGAAATTTTGCAGGACAGACGGTTTTGTTGCTAAATGACATTGACCTTAACGGAAATCAGGGAAATCAATGGTTGCCGATTGGACCGGGCAATTGGCATAGCACAGGATTTCAAGGCGTGTTTAATGGCAATGGCTATTCTGTAGAAGGAGTGTTTATAAACCAACCGGGAAAAGAATTTCAGGGATTCTTCGGAGTAATTGGGCAAAACGCAACAGTAATGAATATAGGTGTTTGTGTTAATATTACGGCAAGCCGATGGGTTGGTGGATTGGCAGCGATAAATTCCGGCACAATTGAGAATAGTTATGTTGTAGGTAATGTATCAGGAATACCAACATCTGAAACTACTGCATTGGCAGTCGGTGGATTAGTAGGCGATAATTATTTTGGAATAATTAAAAACAGTTGGGTAGGGGCAAACATTAAAGGTTTCCGTTCTGTAGGCGGAATAGTAGGCGGAAACCTAGGTAATGCTACAATTATTAATTCATACGCTATTGGAAATGTAGAAGGCGAGGAACTCGTTGGTGGATTAGTAGGCGATTTTAACACAATAGGCACTATCACCAATTCGTTCTCTCTTTCAGGAGAAGCGCCACATTGGATTGGAAGGATTGCTTCAAATGATGGTTTCAGGTCAATGAACCAACTTCGCCAACAATCCACGTTCACCGATTGGTGCTTTTACACCATCTGGAACATCGATGAAAACATAAACAACGGTTTTCCGTTTTTGCATCGGAGGACTAAACTCCCTGAAAATGCAATACAAAAAATTGAAACTCAAATTTTCACAAATTCTCCGATTACTCCCGGTATTGTAGTAAAAGACGGTGAAACTGTTTTGCGACCTGATATAGATTATGAAATCATTGGGCACAGAGGCAACACTAACATTGGAAAAGCATTTATAATTGTGAGAGGCAAAGGCGATTTTTCAGGAACGATAGAAGCACCATTCGGGATTGCTCCGGAGGGTGCTATATTATTAGATGTTCAGTGGTGCAATGAAGTTGAATTTGTATTTAATGGTGCTCCGCAATCTCCTACAGCAAGTATTGCCGTTAACCCAAATAACAACGATGTTTTTGTCGTTCATATAAGCGGAGCGCGAACAAATGTCGGACAAGGGCAAGCAAGAGCAAGTTTGGCAGATGGGTACAGCGCGCTTTATAGGTTGCGATATTATACAAGAAATTTTGATATACTTCCAAAAGTGCTTACTGTCGATTGGGATACAAACACTGCAATAATTTTCAATAGACAGGCACAAGTTCCGAATGCAACCGCAAGAGACGAAGAGCTCGATATTTATATTCAACTTGATATTTTTCACAACCTCAACCGTATTATGGCAAACAATATTAACGTAGGAGAATATTCTGTCGTGGCAATGATACGCCAAGACAACCGAGATTTTCACATAAATTACAGATTAAAGAAAGAAGATGTCGAACGCACTTATGAAATTGAGCACCGTCCGATTACCATTTTACTTGAAGCCGACCAAAACGCAGGTGTAAATTCAATATCAGGAGGCGCAGAAAAAGATACCATCGTTGTTATTCCCAGCTTATTTGCCGATTCGAACAACCTTAAAAATATAATTCTCGGCTTGGTTGATTTTGACAATTTTGTGGGCGACGACGACATAAGCGTTTTCGGCTCCGCGCGCCCCACGGTAAAAATTATAGACCCCGAAGCCGAAATAGAGGAATCGTCTCGCTTCGGACGTTCGGACGACCTTGTAAGATATCGATTATATCTGCTGAGAATAGAAACTGAGGGTATGTTTGCAGAAAACTACCAAATCGGAGCAACGGAGTTTTTTATAAGAACGGAAGAGTTTCTTCCAAACTTTATTCGCCAAAATACCTCGCGCGATAGCAGATACGGCATTCTCCTTGAAAACACAATCGTATCGGATTTTGCGAGGATTTCGGTAATCACCCCCGAACAGGCAACGGTGAATTTGGCGATTTTCGATAATTTGGGCAATGTTGTGTTTTCGGCGGACGGTGTAGGGGCGGGGTTTGCCCGCCCTGAAAACAGAACGAACGGCGATTTGGGCGGGCAGACCCCGCCCCTACAAAACGCCATCGTCTGGAATTTAACCAACCAATCAGGCAGATTTGTCGGCAATGGTACGTATTTAATTATCGTCGAAGCAACCGGTATCAGCGGGCGAAGATTCACCTATTCCGCGCGACTTGGAGTGAGTAGATAATTTAACCATAAAGAAATGGCAGACTTTTGCCTCTTTTAGGAATTAGAAAAAAAAGAACGTCCCGCTTGGATTTGCGGGGCGCTTTTTTTTGCTCCGCTTATTCCAACACTTCCGCTAAAAACCCGTCCCTATTCCTTCTCAATCTGAAACTTTCGTCAAATCTCGGAATATAAACGTTTCTTGCTCCGAATTCGCTTTCTTCTTCATCGGCGTACCAAATGGTAATTTTCGGGCGAAAAATATGCCTTTTTTCAGCAACGTTTGCGGAATCTCCCGAAACCACTAAAATGTCGCTTACAATATTTTGCGCCCGCCTAAAATCTTCTGTTTCTTCAAAGGGAATAACTATGAGAATATTATTTGCCTGCGCCGAAATTCCCCAGCTTTTGTTTTGTATTTTCCAACCGTGCACAAAAAAAGTGTCTATTATTCTCATACTCGGGTCGAGCGGAATTGAAATTCTGTAGTCCTCTGTTCGAGTGTTATGATTTTCCTGAAAAAAAATGATTGCGCCGTCGTCAAAATAAAAAGAGCTTCGCATTCTCCACGGATTATTAGCCGCTTGCTTCGAATACCATCCGAAAAAAAGGGCAAATCCTATAAAAAGCACGGTTTTTATTTTCTGAGCAACAGGCATATTTTCTCCAAGAATATAATTTTTTTTAACAAAAATAGTATTTTGCGCCGACAATATAGTATATTTAATTGCTTAAAGTAAATATAAATCGGCGCTGCGCGCCATCTAAAAGAGGAGTTGTCGCCGCCGAAAATGTCAAAAAATAAGATAATACTCAACATTGTCCGCATAATGTTTATAATAGCGCCTATTTTATGGCTGTTTTTTGCAGTCGATTACAAGTCGGTGATAGCGGAACTCGGCTCTGTTCATTTGGTATGGATTTTTGTCCTTTTTGCGATAATTTTCGCACATTTTATTTTACAATCGCTCAGATGGTGGATTTTAATTAGACCTTTTTGCGACAAAATTAAAGCCGGAGAATTCATTATTCTAAACTGGAAAGCGCGCTATTATTCCGCAATGCTCCCAACTTCCGCGGGCTTGGATGTAAGCCGCGCCGTGCTTCTTAAAGACCGCCTTTCGATGTCTCAAATAGTCGCAATTTCCTTATTTTTTCGGATAACGGGAATAATTATGCTTGTTTTGCTCTCGGTTTTCGGATTTTTTCAGTTTTCTTCGCACGACGGCGTATCGACCGCGGCTATAATTGTTGCGCTTATGTTTTTAGCTTTATGCGCGATAATGGCTCTTTCGCTTCACCAAAAAGCGAGCGACAAAGTATTGTCGATGCTGCCGCAAAAACTGCCCCAAAAACTTAGAAATTTCATAATAAAAGGCATTTCGTCAATCTTGCTTTACCAAAAATTTCCAAAACTTATTATTGCGAATATGTTTTTTTCGCTTTTAACGCACATTGTATTTTTATTTTTCCCGATTGCCGCAATTTTTGCGCTCAGCGGCGAATTAAAGATTTTGGAATGTCTTAGTTTTATCCCGCTTATAGAAATAATTTCCGCCTCAATTCCGATTTCGCCCAACGGCGCGGGCGTTCGCGAGGGCTTATCCATACTGTTTTTCGATTTTATAGGACTATCGCCCGAACAAGCGTTTTCGTATATCGCCCTATCAATGATTTTATATCTATGGATGTTTTCCGGCTTTTTTGTAATTTTGTGGGAAAAGATGAGGAAGGCGAGAAACGCATAAGTTTTATTTTTTTCGCCGAAAAATCACAACTTCCTCACAAACTTCGCAATCAAATCATAATCGTCGCACTCAATAACTTCCACTTCTAAAAAATCGCCCGCGTCGGCGTCGCCGTCGATTAAAAACACCCGCCCGTCAACTTCGGGGGCGTCGGAAATGCTTCGGCATTCAAAGTTGTATTCTTCAAAATCGCTTATTCTGTCAACGATGACTTCTATGATTTGTCCGACCTTGTTTTCTTGCGACTGCGCGCTGATTTCTCGTTGGATTTCCATAATTGTATTCACGCGCTTTTGCACGGTTTTTGTTCCCACTTGTTTGGGAAAATTCGCCGCTTTTGTGCCCTCTTCCGCCGAATACGGGAAAACGCCCATTTTGTCGAATTTCGCCCATTCTACAAACTCGCATAGTTCGTTAAAATCTTTGGGCTTTTCGTTGGGATAGCCGATGATAAACGAAGTTCTTAACGTGGCGCCTTCAACTTTTTCGCGGATTTTTTCCACAAGTTTGTATAAGCCCGCCGACAAAGGTCTTCTTCCCATCGATTTAAGAATATCGTCGCTTATATGTTGCAAAGGAATGTCGAAATAAGGTAAAATTCGCGGGTTTTGAGCGATAAAATCCAAAAATTCGTCGCTCACAAAACTCGGATATAAATACATAAGTCGTATCCAACGAAAATTCGTCTTATCTATAAGCATTTTCAGTAAGTTAACTATGTTTGTGCCTATGTCTCTGCCGTAAAAAGAACTGTCTTGAGCAACCAAAATAAGCTCTTTTACGCCTTTTTCCTGAAGCCAGAGCGCCTCTTTCAATATTTTATCCGTCGGCTCGCTCCTAAAATCGCCTTTAATGCTCGGAATTACGCAAAAAGAACATTTGTGCGAGCAACCGTCGGCAATTTTTAAGTATTGGCTGTGGATAGGCTCGGACAAAATTCGCGAAAAATCGACGTTTATTTTTTGCAAATCGTAAAAATTTTGCAGTTCTTCCTGCCAATTATCGGTGGAAAGCCATAAATCGACCTCGGGAAAATCCGCGGCGACTTTTTCTTTGTATCTTTGCGAAAAACAGCCCGAAACTATGAGTTTTGCGTTCTCGCTTTTTTGTCCGATATGCTCCAAAATAGCGTCGATAGCTTCTTTGGTCGCTTGTTCTATGAATGAGCAAGTGTTCACGATTATCGCGTTTGCTTCCGCCGAATTTTCAGTGAGTTCGAAACCGTTTTTTACCAGAAATCCCGCAATGGTATCGCCGTCAACAAAGTTTTTGGAACAGCCCAAGTTGCATAAGTGTAGTTTTTTCATTTTTTATATTTTTCCCTTCTTTTGATGGGTAAAATACTATTTGCCAACTTACTTAATCAAAACCCGTTTTGACAAATTGAAATCGTTTGTTTTTACCTGTAAAATTGCCGTTTGATTTTTTGCAATCGACCTTGGAAATGCTATGCTTGCCGAATTTTCGTTTACTTTTACGGCGCGTTCAAAAAGCAATCTTCCGCGCAGGTCAAAAATGGAAATGGTTGCGGTTTGCGCGGTTGTCGGAAGCGATAAATTTAGTTGTCTGTTGCGAATTGTCGCGTTAAATGTTTTGTTTGCGCGCGGAGAATTATTAAGATTTTGCGGCGTTTTCGACGATGGTATATCGTTTAGAGTTTCGTATTTTATCCAATCGAATTCCGCGGAAAATGTTCGGCTTGGCGCTTCTGTGGAGTTGGGTTTACCCTCTGCCGCCCAATCGTTTGTGTGCCAAAAATTGAACATAAAAGAAGCGGGTTTTTGCGTAATTCGAGAATCTTGGAGCGTTCTTCCGTGCGGCTCTCTGTAATCCCACATAACTATGGTGTCGCTTTCGTCGGCGGGGTTTAGCATCCACCAGCGAATGTTGTCGGTTTTCCAATCAAATCCATAAGTGTAAAAATTTTGGGAAGCGTCGAAATTCGGGATTGCGCGAATTGTTTCGGGATAATTTTCGACCCCCGTAAGCGGAATTCCCGCCGAGGCAAAACTTGTGCCGAACGTTGTAGAAAGAATTTCTCCCGTCGCCATATTTACAATTCTGCCTATTTTTCTGAAGTTTTCGCCGTCCTGAAAGTCTGTCCAAGCGGTCAAATAAACTAATTGCGGGTGGGCGACAAGCCATTCGATGTCGATTTCGCTGTTGTCGAAAAGTCCGTTTTGGTTCCAATCGGGCGCTTGTCCGCTGCTCCATTCATCGCTGTAATACGTGAAAAATCCGACAACGCCACCGACGTTCGGCTGGTCTTGAACGCACGGAATTCTTACTCTTGTCGAATATCTGCCGAAAAGCGTTAGTCTCGGCGTGTTAAAATTAGGTCCTTGCCACGCGCCTGCCGCATTATCGGGGTGCATATCCAATCTCATCACTCTCGTTTGCGGTTCTGTTTCGGAAAAAACCCCGTTTTCCCAAACATTTCGGTTTGAAGCGGCGCTCATATCGAATTGAAAATTAGTCGGCAAGCCCGCATTATTAAAGTTTTCGGTAAAACTTCCCATAAAACTTTGCGCAAAAATTTGCGCCGCAACTGCAAAAACCACTAAAAAAACGATTTTTTGTTTCATAAAATCTCCACATTACCTCAAAAACCGCTTGCCGATTTCTGCTAGTCCAAGCTTTGAAAAAGTTGGTCTTCCGTGGGGGCAGATGTGGGGGTTTTTGGTTGAAAAAAGGGCGGTTAATAAGGCGTTCATTTCTTCGGTTGTCAGGGATTTGCCGAATTTTATTGCCGCGCCGCAGGCGTAGGAGGCGGCGAAATGGCGGTGAACGGAGGAAAGGATTGCGGAGTTGTTTTCTTTTAAAAATTGCTCTATCATATCTTCTATCGCGTCTTTCAGTTGGCTTTCGTATTTAAAATCCGAGGGCATTGAATATACGGCGACCGTGTTTTGTCCGAAGTCTTTGATGTCGAAACCTGCTTTGGAGAAAAACTCGTTTACGGACAAAAGCGCCTCTTTTTCGTATGGTTTCAGTTCCATTGTTATTGGGAAAAGGAGCGATTGGCTTTCTATGCCGACGTCCATTGCGTCGAGAATTTTTTCGTATAAAATTCGTTCGTGGGCGGCGTGTTGGTCAATGAAAAGAAGCCCGTCCGAAACCGAAACTGCGATGTATCTGCTGTGAACCTGAAAACAACTTACCGAGTCTAAAGCGTTTTTGTCTATGCCCATTCCGAGCAATGGCGTTTCTTTTTCCTCCGCCGAAATTTTATCTAAAAAAGATATGGACATTTGCGTTGGTTTTTCGGGCGTTTCGCTGAATTTTGTGTTTGTAAATAACTCGTATTTTCCGTTTTTTTCTTCGACGGCAAATCTTTGCGGGATGTTTTGGGTGTAAGAGTAATTTGTGGTGGCTGAACCTGTCGAAACCGTCGGCATTGTTGAACGTAGGGGCGTATTGCATACGCCCGGATTACCGTCGTCAATGTTTTTTTCAGGGCGTATGCAATACGCCCCTACAGCGGCATTTTGGCAAGTCTCCAATTCCGTTAAAACAGTACGGAAAATGAACGAAAAAAGCGCTCGTTCGTCGTCGAATTTTATCATTTGTTTGGTGGGGTGGACGTTTACGTCGATTTTGGACGGCTCTATATCCAAAAAACAGAACCACGAGGGCTTGTTTCCGTAGGCGGACACGAAGCGCGAAAAGCTTTCGCGAATAGCCATTGAAACCGAGTTATTGTCGATTTTTCGCAGGTTTACATATAAATTTTGGTATTTTGGCTTGGGTTTTGCCTGCGACGGCGAGCAAATGTAGATTTCGGCGGACATTTCGGCTGTTTCGTTGCGGCAATAAATTAAATCTTGGGCGAATTCCGTGCCTGCGAGTTGCGAAATTCTTACTCTGTGGTCTTTTGCCGCGGGAATGTCGTAGATTTTTTTTCCGTCGGCGATACAGGTAAAATGAATTGTCGGAAACGCTATAAAAACTTGCTCGACGGTTGTTAAAATCGATAATCTTTCGCTTTTTTCACTCTTTAAGAATTTTTTTCGCGCGGGAAGGTTAAAAAATAAGTCCAAACACTCTACCGTTGTGCCTTTTACGTGAGCAATCGGCTCTATCTCGGCGGTTGCGGTGGTTGAGCCTGTCGAAACCGCCGAAGCCCCGCCATTAACCGATATTTTGTAGCCCGCGCCGTCTTCGGTTGTGGAGGACGAAAGCGAAAATTTGCTTGCGCTCGCGATACTTGCCAACGCCTCGCCGCGAAATCCCATTGTGGAGACGGAATACAGGTCTTCGGCGGCGGTTATTTTGCTTGTTGCGTGAGGGGTTATCGCTAAGGTCAGCTGGTCTTTTTCGATACCGCAACCGTTGTCCGTAATTTTTATCCGCGAAATTCCGCCGTTGTCGAAAATTACCGTTATTTTGTCGGCGCCGCTGTCTATGGAGTTTTCCAAGAGCTCTTTAACGATAGACGACGGGCGATCGATCACCTCGCCCGCCGCTATTTGTTCTACGACATTTTTTGCCAGAAGTTTTATTTGGGGCATTATTTTAACCCGATTAACGCCTGTCCTTTTTGCACAACTTCGCCGTCTTTTGCCAAAATCGCCGCGACTACGCCGTCTTTTGTCGATTTTATTTCGTTGTAAAGCTTCATCGCTTCGACCGTGCAAACTATGTCGCCGGCTTTAATGCTTTTTCCGATTTCTACAAATTTCGGCGCGTTTGGCGAGGAAGCAGAATAAAACGTTCCCGTAATCGGCGAATTTATTGTGTGCGAATATTCGCTCGCCGCCGCTTTGGCTTCGGCAGGCTCAGCCACCGCTGTTCCTTCCGTATTAGAAGCTTTTTGGGCTGGCGCGGCTACGGTGGCTGAGCCGGTCGTTGCCCCGCCTGTCTTAAGGCACACCGAAAAATCGCCTTTTTTGATAACAAATTCGTCAAATACAACGCCGCCGCTTTGGCTTAAAATATGGGCAATTCCGCTGTAATCGTCGTTGTGTATCATCGGCGCAACTTTTTCTTTTGCTGTTTTTGTCGCCGCTTTTGCCTCTTCGGCGCAACTTTGCGCCATTTCTACGTCGGCGGGAATAACGTCGCGCTCGTCTTCGGGTTTTTCGCGCCATTTAAAGAATTCTATTGCCACGTCGGGAAACACTGCGTAAGACAAAATATCCTCGTCTTGAGTTATGTGTTTTGGGTCTAATTCGTCGGTCGCTTTGTCCAAAAACGGCTTTAAATCGTCTGCGGGGCGGTGGTCGATTTGCTTTTCGTCGCCCAATATTTTTTTAACGAACGCCGCGTCCATTTTAACGGGAGAGCGACCGTACATTCCTTTAACGTAATCTCTTGCTTCTTTGGGCACCATTTTGTATCTTTCGCCCGAAATTATGTTGAGCGCCGCCTGATTTCCAACAATTTGCGAGGTGGGCGTAACCAAAGGCGGATAGCCGAAATCCTTGCGAACTGCGCTTACCTCTTTGAGAACGTCGTCCAATTTGCCCAAAGCTCCCTGCATTTCGAGTTGCGAACGGAAATTGGAAATCATTCCGCCGGGGATTTGGTGAATAAGGATGTCGGGGTCTATGGTGTTTACAAAATTTGCGGTTTTCGGCACGCGGCGCGGGAACAAATTCTTAAAGAAAGTCGCGCATTTTGACACGGCTTCCAAGTCGATTTCGGCGGCGTAATCCGTGTCCTTAAATATTGCGACAAGCGTTTCCACAGGCGGCTGAGAAGTGGTAAGAGCCATACTCGACACCGTGCAGTCAATCGCGCCCGCGCCCGCCTGAACGCCTTCCACATAAGTCGGCACGCCCATTCCGCTTGTTCCGTGAGTGTGCAGTTGAATAGGCACGTTTATTTCCTTGCAATTTACGAGCGCCGTCACCAAGTTTCGCGCGGCGATGGGCGATAAAATTCCCGCCATATCCTTAATGCAGAGCGAGTCTATTCCCATTTGCACCTGTTCTTTTGCGTCCGACACGTATTTTTCTACGGTATGGACGGGCGAAATCGTGTAGGCAAGCGTTCCTTGAGCGTGTCCGCCGTATTTTTTCACGAATTTAATCGCTTTTTCGAGATTTCGGGAGTCGTTGAGCGCGTCGAAAACTCTGAAAATATCCACGCCGTTTTTGATTGCCAACTGAATAAAGCGCTCCACTACGTCGTCGGGATAGTTGCGGTAGCCGACCAAATTTTGTCCGCGCAAAAGCATTTGAAGCGGGGTTTTGTGCGCCGCTTTTTTTATAAGCCGCAATCTTTCCCACGGGTCTTCGCGCAAAAATCTCATACATACGTCGAATGTAGCGCCTCCCCAGCACTCCAAAGAGTAGTAGCCGCAGTTGTCTATGGCGTCAATAATTTCCATAATGTCGGCGGTTCTCATCCGCGTCGCCCAAATCGATTGGTGCGCGTCTCTCAGCGTTGTATCAGTAATTCTCAACGGAATTGTTTGTGTTTTACTCTCTTTTAACTTCGCGAACATAAAAATTACCTCTTAAATTTGTAGGTTTTTCGTTTTTCCGATACAAAAAATACTATTTTTAACAGGGGCAAAGGTGTAAATTGGAAAAAAAGGAGGAATTTATGGATATTATTATAATCACAATAATTTTGCAGATTGTCGGAACGCTTGCTATTTTGGCGGAAATACTTCTTCCGTCGTTCGGGCTTTTGTCTCTTGCGGCAATCGGATTTTTCGCGTATTCTTACTGGTTGGTATGGCAACATTCGCCCGCCGCAATTATCTTTTTGGTGGCGATAAACCTTATTTCGATACCCGCCACGCTTATTTTTGTGGTGCGCCGTCTGAAAAAATCAAAAGCCGCCGCGCTCGCCGACACAATTAACTCGGAAGCGTTTGTTCCAAGCGTTAATATCGGCGATACGGGAGTAGCGATAACCGATCTTCGTCCTGCGGGAACAGCCCAAATTAACGGCAAGCATACCGATGTGTACAGCGAAGGCGGTTTTATAGAAAAAGGCGCGGAAATTAAGGTGATTTCAGCGGAAAATGCAGGAGTAAAAGTAGCGCAAGTAGCGCCTAAATCCGATTATTTGCCCAAAGAGTAAAGAAGTAGCGGCGAATGAAAAATGTTTTTTTGTCGCTTTTTTTGCTTGTATTTTTGATGAATGGGCAGGTGCAGGGGCAAACGCAAGGGCAGACACGGGGGTCTGCCCCTACGGGGTTTTCGGCGGCGTATCTTTTTGTTCCGCTTTCGTTGATTGGTGCGGGAGCGATAATGACTGCAGGCGGAAATCTAAACCAATCGGTCGAAGATAAATTCGCAGAACACCGCGGTCGTCCTTACAAATTCGATGATGTTTTAATGTACGTTCCGTCCGCAATGGTTTACGGTTTTTCGCTTTTCGCCGAGCCAAAACACGATTGGTGGGACAGGTCAATGATTTTGGGAACTTCGGCGACTTTCGTGCTTTCCACGCTTATAGTTAAGCAGGTCATAGACCATCAAAGACCCGACGGCAGCAAAAACACGTCTTTTCCGTCGGGGCATACCGCAGTCGCTTTTGTCGGCGCAGAAATAGTTCGCCGCGAATATCCCGCGTGGTGCGGAGCGATAGCTTATTCAATGGCTGGCACGGTGGCTTTTATGCGGCTGTATAATAAAAGACATTGGGTCGGCGATGTTGTTGCGGGAGCGGGTTTCGGCATTTTGAGCGTTAGCGCGGCGTACTGGTTGCTTCCTGTGCAACAGAGGATAATGTCGCGGTCGAGATTTAGGTCGAGAGAGACGGCGGTTGCGGTAAATCCGTATTTTGATAATGAAAAAATTGGGTTGTTTTTGACTTTTTCACCGAGATAAATAGTATTTTATGCCTATGAAAACACTAACCCTCCCCAAAACCATCGACAGAGCTTGGGTCGAGCAGGAAGGACAGAGCATTCTTTCCGAGAAGTCGGCGAGCGTTGTTTTTTGCGGCGATGTGCGGAGTTTTGACTCTGCGGGACGGGCGTTTTTTAGGTTGCTTGCGAAAAGAAAAAACTTGAAAATCTCTGATCTTTCCGATGAAATTACGCGCGCAATGCAACCAAGCCGCAATGTGCAAAACGAAAGTCCGCGCAAAAAAAAGAACTTTTTTGAAGACGTCGGCGACAAAACCGTAAATGCGTATAACGAATTTTGTTCGGCGCTTGTTATTTTGGTGGAAATGGTCTATTGGGGGACTTTCGGGCTTCTTCAAAAACGGGATTTTCGCAAAGGGGTTTTGGGCGAGCAGATGTACAATTTGGGCTACGGCGCGCTCGGAATAACGTTTCTGCTCACGTTCTTAATAGGAATAGCGATTTCGGTGCAATCGGCAATTCAACTGCGGCAATTCGGCGCGGACATTTTCCTCATAATGCTTGTGGTTATAGGAATGATACGCGAAATCGGTCCTCTTATGGCGGCAATAATTTTAGCGGGACGAACAGGCTCGGCGACCACCGCAGAAATCGCCACAATGAAAGTCCAAGAAGAAATAGACGCACTGAAAACTATGGGACTTAACCCGATACAGTTTGTTGTTGTGCCGAAGTTTTGGGCGATTTCCATAACAATGCCGCTTTTGAGTATTATGGCGACCATCGCGGGAATTTTGGGCGGTTTTGCCGTGGCGTATATCTATTTAGGGCTTTCGATAGACATAATTATGACAGAATTTGCTAAAAATATTATAGTTCGCGACGTAGTTATTTCGCTGATAAAATCGCTTGTGTTCTCGTGGTTAATTTTGTGGATAGGAGCGTATTACGGCTTAAGCGTTCGCGGCGGCGCGGAAGAAGTCGGCAAAGCGACAACAAAATCGGTCGTGACGGCAATTTTTGTGATAGTCATAACGGCGGCTTTGTTCTCGTTTGTTTATTAAATGGTGGCTGAGCCTGTCGAAGCCTTAACCGTTATACAAAACAATCATATAAGCCGCAAAAACGCCCAGAAGCAAAACGCCTTCCCAGCGATTTATTCTGCCTTTTGAAAGCGGAAGCATAACTAAAAGCAACGCAAGCGAAACGCCTAAAACCCATATCATATCGGAAAAAAACATAGATTGGTTGCTGATATTCAGCGGGCGAATAATTGCAGTTATCCCCAAAACTCCCGCGATATTGAAAAAATTTGAGCCGATAATATTGCCGATGGAAAGGTCTGTTTCTTTGCGGAATGCCGCTATTAACGACGATATTAGTTCGGGCATACTTGTGCCGACCGCGACAATGGACGTGGCGATAATGCGCTCGCTTACTCCCCATTGCACCGCGATTTGCTTAGCGCCTTCGACAAACCATCCCGAACTGAAATACAGCCCGCCGACAGCCGCCAAAATCATTAAAACCGCTATGTAGGGCTTCATTGTGGGGGGCTCGATTTCTTTTGCGGCGGCGCTTCTGCGCGATTTTATTACGGAAAAAGTAGTATAACTTATCAAAATAAGCACAAAACAAAGTCCCGCCCAAAAACTTATAACGCCGTTTAGTCCAAAAATAAGCATTAAAATTGTCGCCAAAGCCATTATCGAATAATCAAAAGCGATTGACCTGTTATTTATGGAAATCGGGCAAATTATTACAACCAAAGCCAAAATACACGCAATATTTGCAATGTTTGAGCCGATAACGTTTCCGAGCACTATGTCGTGGGCGTTGTTAAGAGCCGCGCCGATACTTATGAACATTTCGGGGGCGCTCGTTCCGTAGGCGACAATGGTAAGTCCAACCACAAGCGTGCTTATTTTAAGGTGGCGAGCGATTTGAACACTGCCCGATACCAGCAAATTTCCGCTGAAAATCAATAATCCAAGCCCTGCCGCGAGGTAAATGTATGGAAAAAAAACAACAAATTCGCGCGGGAAAAATTGCTCGAGCATTATTAAAACTGCTCCAACACCGAAATGCGCTTGGCAATCGGCGGGTGAGTTGCAAATACTCCCGCAAACGCCGCTCTGAAGCCCTCTTTTGGCGCTCTGTGTTCAATAAACATTTGGGCAATGTCTTCGTCCTGTTTTTGCAAGACGGGATTTCCCGAAATTTTGCGTAAAGCGTTCGCCAAAGCCAAGGGGTTTTTGGTTAGTTCCGCCGCTCCTGCGTCCGCCATATATTCCCTTTTTCGACTGATTGCAAAACGCATTAAAATGGAAATTCCGTATCCGACCGAAGCAAGCACAACCGCGAGCAAAATAAGTATTGCGCCGCCGCCGTTGTCTTTGCTGTTTCCTCTTCTGCCACCGCGCATACTTGAATAAAAAAGCGAGCGCATCGAAATCTCCGCAATCATTGCAAAAATTCCGACAAAAACAATGGAAATTATGAGAACGCGGACGTCGTTGTTGCGAATGTGCATAAGTTCGTGGGCTATAACTCCCTCTAATTCTTTGTCGTCAAGAGTATCTATAATGCCGCGAGTAAGGGTGACTGTGTAGGATTTTTTGCTTACGCCGCTTGCAAACGCGTTTAGGGCGCGGTCTTCTATGACGTGCAATTTCGGCATTTGCATTCCGCACGAAATACACAAGTTTTCCACAAGATTATACACCCGTTTGTTTTCTTTGCGCTCCAAAGTGTGCGCGCCCGTCGCTTTATCGATTATATAAACATTGGTAAAATATGCGATTATAAACCACAAAAATATGCCTACCCCGACAAACGGAAAAGAGCCGAAAAACAGTTCGTTCGCAATAATTGCAGGCTCGCCGTGCCCTTCCCCAAACGCCACAAGCGCATAACATCCTGCATAAAGCAAGGCAAATACGAGTATCGGAAAAGCCGCCAAAAGCGCGACCGACCTTAAATTATTGCGCCACTGCTGTGTGGCAATTCCCACGTATTCCTGTTTTTTCGACGTAAAAGACATCGATTTCGTCGCCATAAATTATTCTCCCGTCAAAATTAAAACTGAATTTTAGGCGCCGCGCCGACCGTTGCTCTGTCCGTTCCCAAATCGAAAGATATTTCTTTACGGAAATTAAACATTCCTGCGATAATATTTGCGGGGAATGTTTCAACGCTGTTATTGTATTCTTTGGTTGCCGAGTTGAAGAAACGACGACTTGCCGCGAGTTTGTTTTCGACGTCCGAAATTTCTTCCTGCAACTGCTTAAAATTCGCGCTTGCTTTGAGGTCGGGATATTGCTCAAACGTGATTTTCAGCCCCTGCATTGCGGAAGTAAGTTTGCCCTCCGCGACGATTTTTTCGTCGATAGTACGCGCCTGCACAGCTCCGTTTCGCGCCTCGACAACCGCCTGCAAAGTGCTGCTTTCGTGCTTCATATAGCCGCGCACCGTCTCCACCAACTGCGGGATAAGGTCGTGCCGTTGCTGTAATTGAACATCAATATCGGCAAACGCATTTTCGCGATTATTGCGCAATTTTATCATCGAGTTATACATACCGATAACAATAAACACCAAAATAACCACTACGACTATCGCTATAATACCTGCTACAGACATACCAAAACTCCTTTTTATTTGTTAATTTTCCCCAAGAAAATACTATATGCTTTGAATGTAATACGAAAAAACAGCAAAAGTCCACTGTTTTCAGAAAAATACCCCATCACGCCACAAACAAATATTATTTTCTCTATGAAGCGCAGATAATCTAAAAAAAAGGGAAAATATGACGCAAGAAGAAAATAGCAAAAGACCTTACAAGCAATGTAGCGCAAAACATTTTAACCAAAACCGAGGAGTTGCAAAAATGGACAAAAGAGAAGATATTATTTCCATAGCCCAAAAATATTTGGAATTAGTAAAGGCGAGTTCTTTTCCTATGCAAATAGAACGGGCGTATCTTTTTGGCTCGTTCGCTAAAGGTTGTCCTCACAAAGACAGCGATATTGATATTGCTTTAGTGGTAAATGAATGGAAAGGAAACTATTTTGAAGTAGTTCCGCCGATTTGGGGATTATGCAGAAATGTTGATTTCAGAATAGAGCCGCATATAATAGTTCCCGAAGAAGATTACGCCGATTTTTTGCCTGAAATACAACGGACAGGCGTTGAATTAGTGTAGCGCAGAGCCATTCAACTCAAACAAAAAACAGCAAAAGCCCGCTATTTTTCAAAAACTTTCCCCACTCCACCACAAACAAATATTATTTTACCCTCGCAACAAATAGTGAAATGTGGGATTTTATTCTTGCATTTCATTGTAGGTATTTTTTCTATTATGTCAATCGACAAACAACCTTTATTGGTTGTTCTGTTAGTCGGTTGATATTGTTTAATATATCTATTATGACACATTTCACTATTTGTTGCAAAATATGAATTATTTGGCAGAACAGCCTTTCGAGCCGTTTTGTCTTAACTTTTAATTTTGCAGGAGGTTGCTTTATGGGCAAGGTTATTCGAGTGTTGGCGGTAATATTAATTGTCGCTTGTGGAGTGTGGGCGCAACAGCAACATAGACCTTTGGTCGCCGTGTTGCCGTTTGAGGTAAGAACAGGGGTTAGCCAGCAAGATGCAGCAACCATAACCGAAATATTTATCAACGAATTGCAAGTGCAAGCAACGGGAAGAATTAGAATTCTCACTCGTGCAAGTGCTGATTTCGCTAGAATTTTGGAGGAAATGCAATTTCAAAGGACTGATATGGCAAGTGAAGAAAATGCCGCCCAAATTGGAAGACGGGCAGGCGCTCAATTTGTTATCAGCGGGCAATTCAGTAGATTAGGGCAAAATATTGTTTGGATAGCGAGAATGGTAAATGTTGAAACAGGAGAGGTGGCTTCAAGCGCTCGTGAAACAATAAAAAATATAGACGAAGTTTTAGGAAAAATGCCGAGTTTTAGTAAGCAAATTGTAAGCAATCTTGGAACAGCGCCGACAACGCGACCCACGTCATCTCATCAAATTATTGGAAAATGGAGGGCAGTATCGGGAAGTAGCGTGTTAGTAATAGAATTTCAAGAAGGAGGCAGAATTCGCGTTGAGCGATTTGGATATCTAAGACAAACTGGATGGCGGAGTAAAAGAGGACGACTTAAAAATTCTGATTTAAAACGTTGGCAATACGATGCAGATGCTATAGTAGGAAGCTATATGCTTAATGAACCTAATCGCATAAGCATTTTTTTAGATTTAACAGGAGTGGATTGGAGAAATGAGGCGCGTCCGTCGCCGTTAGAAATTCGATTTAATGGAACATATATTTTTGATTCAAGGTCTGAGTTCCGCCTCATTTCCAGTAATAATATCAGAGGTATTCCTTGTATGAATGATTTAAGTCAAACGAATATTTCAAATAGATGGCGTAGTTTCAGCTGTAATTACATTAGTTTTGTAAGAGTTCAATAAATTTTTTGGAGGGTTAAATTATGGGTATTAAAGCGTTTTTGGTTTCGGTCTTGGCAACAACGTACTTGTTCGCTAATCTCTCAATCGCAGTAATCGACTTTGACGCGGGCGGTCATTGCACAAACGAACAAGCGGTGGTTATCACTAACTTGTTCCGCAACGAACTAATCCGCTCGGGTAGAGCGAACGTTGCCGACCGCGGGAATATGGAAAGAATTCTCGCCGAAATGCAGTTTCAGATGAGCGACTGGGCAGACCCGTCGAGGATTAAGGCTGTAGGAAGAATGATTGGCGCGGATTATCTTATCACGGGGCAATTCAGCAAACTTGGCGACAACCTGCATTTGATTGTGCAAATGCTTGACATTGAAACAGCGAGAGCGGTAAACTCTTCGCGGATAACTTTGGCAAACGTTGAAGAATTTAACGAAAGAGTAAAAGCGTTTGCCGCTGATTTTATTCAAAAATTACCCGCGGGAAACATATTTACGGGAACTTGGTCGGCAGATGTAATGCACGGCGACGTTATCGACAATTATGTAATAATTTTTGGTACCAATAATCGTTGCCGAATTGAAATAACGTCTCTCGTAAACGGACGAGAATTCGCCGAAGACGTTGACGGAACTTATTCTTACGACGGCGAAATTCTAAGAATAAACGCCGTGTTGAGAGAGAGCGGTATTCCGCACCTCAGAATGATACAGTGGCGAAGCGTTGTTTCTATGAGCGCCGACAATACATCGTTTAATATGAGTATTATTCCAAGCCGCGCAAGCAACAATCAAATGAGGACTACGTTTATCAGACACTAAAATGTATTTGAGTCGGTAGTTTTCAAAAGGGCAGGCTTACGAGGTTGCCCTTTTTTTGACAAAACTTCAAAAATTATTCTTTTATTTGAGAATTCTTACCGATAAATGCAGAAGCCAAACCTGAAAGCGCGACTATTGCGGGCGGTATTGTCGCCAAAGGAACATTTAATATTATTCCGACAGACATAACCGCAAGCGACAACAATATAAGAAAGAATGCAAAAATTTGTCCTCTCGCAACAGATTTCATAAATTTGTTTTCAATAATATGTCTATGCTCCGCCTCTTTTTCTGCAAGAATTAATATTCTTTGCGCCGCGCCCACTAAAATTTGCTCATATTTTCCAAGCTCGGTTGCAGGCGGAAGAGGTCCCGAATATGCTATTTCGTGTTGTTGGCTAATTACGACTTCTTCTTTATTTTTCATTATTAAAAACACCTATCGCTTTGTAAATATCGCCGCCTATTTTATTCCAATCATTGCGCAACGAGAAAGCGTCGCGCGAAAAACCGTTGCCGCTATATTTATAGCCGCTCAAAAGTTTTTGTCCCGATATGTCAAACACAGAAAATACGCCGCTTGCAAAAGCATTTTCTAAAGCTATCATATAATTTCCTTTCTCTTGTTTAACATTATATTGAACTATAATATACTATTTATTTTGTGTAAAGTGGGAGAAAAATGTATTTTGGACAAAAAAATAAAAAACAGGAGCATTGCGAAATACTCCTGTTTTATTATGTTGCTAAAATCGCAGTTTACGGCAAATAATTCCCCGCGGAAATCCAAATTGCGTACCATTCTTCGCGGGTTAGCGTGATGTTTTGCGCCGCTATACATTCTTTTAGGCGGGCAGGACTTGTTGTTCCTATTACTACCTGAATTTTTGCAGGGTGGCGAAGTATCCACGCCGTGGCGATGGTGGTAGAAGATACGCCGTATTTTTTGGCGATTTCGTCTAATTTTTTGTTCAGTTCGGGATATTTTTCGCTTCCGATAAATACGCCCTCAAAAAATCCGTATTGAAACGGCGACCACGCTTGAACGGTTATGTCGTTCAGACGGCAATAATCCAAAATGCTTTCGTCGCGAGCAACCGCTTGTTCGGTTTCCATATTCACAAAAAAGCCGTGCGTTATCATATTCGAGTTTGTTATGGAAAGTTGCAGTTGATTTGCTACGATTTTTTGCTTTACGCTCTTCTTGAGAAGTTCGATTTGCATCGGCTTCTGATTTGAAACGCCGAAATGTCGCACTTTGCCTTGTTTTTCGAGAATATCGAACGCTTCGGCAACCTCTTCGGGCTCAAAAAGCGCGTCGGGGCGGTGAAGCAAAAGTATGTCTAAATATTCGGTATTCAAGCGTTTCAGTATTCCGTCGGTTGACTCGAGAATGTACTCTTTAGAAAAATCGAAAGAATTGTCGCGAATGCCGCATTTGCTTTGAATTATTATATCCTCGCGAATTTTGCCGCTTAAATCTATCGCCTCGCCAAAAGCGCTTTCTGTTTCGTAAATGTCGGCGTGGTCAAAAAAGTTTGCGCCGTGCGCGATTGCCGTATCAAAGAAATTGCGAATTTCCGATTTTGACATTTCGCCAATCCGCATACAACCAACCGCTATAGGCGAAACCTCCAAGCCTGTTTTACCAAGGTTTATTTTTGCCATTATTTCACCTCTTCCGCGGATGACGTATTAACAGGGATTATTAAATACGCAATAAAATACCCTATTGTAAACGGAACAAATCCGCTTAATACCGCCGCGACAAGAACGGCTATTCTAACGACAGTGGGGTCAATGCCGAAATACTCGGCAACGCCCCCGCAAATTCCAAAAATTTTTGTATCTTTTTCGCTTCTGTAAAGCCGTTTCATAATTTAGGCTCCTTTTTTTTCTCAGTCTTCAAACTCAAAAATGTTAAACGCAAGCGGCGGCAAATTTATTACCAAGGTGTTTGGTTTGCCTTGCGACGACTCTGCTTTTGCCGCAATCGCCTTGCTTCCGTTGCCTAAACCTTCTCCGCCGTATTCTTTCGCGTTTGAATTGAAAACTTCCTTGTATTTTGTGTTATACGGAACTCCCAAATGGTAATCGTGGCGAATTACGGGCGTAAAGTTAAGCACAAAAAGGAACTTTTTCTTTTGCGATTTCGACTTTCTTATAAACGCTATTACGCAGTTGTCGCGGTCGTTGTAATCAACCCATTCCCAACCGTTTTCTTGCGTGATGTCGTCTTCCCACATCGCAGGATTTGCAAGGTAGAATTTATTTAAATCCTTAACCATTCTGTGCAAACTGCTGTGATACGTGCCGTTGTATCTTTCGTCAAGCAGGTGCCAGTCGATTTCGCGTTTTTCGTACCACTCGTTTTTCATACCGAATTCCGCGCCCATAAAGCAAAGTTTTTTACCGGGGTGTCCGTACATAAAGCCGTAAAGAAGTCGCATATTTGCAAATTTTTGCCAATCGTCGCCCGGCATTTTTTCGAGCAAACTGCGCTTTCCGTGAACAACTTCGTCGTGCGAAAGAACGAGCATAAATTTCTCCGACCACGCATACCAAAGACAATATGTAAGGTCTGCTTGGTGATATTTTCTGTTTATCGGGTCTTGTTGGAAGTAGTCGAGCGTGTCGTGCATCCAACCCATATTCCATTTGTAGTTAAAGCCTAAGCCGCCCTGTTCAATCGGATATGTTACGCCGGGGAACGCAGTCGATTCTTCGGCAATGGTAAGCACGCCGGGGAATTTTTCGCGAACAACCCAGTTTGCCTGCTGTAAGAAGCCGATTGCCTCCAAGTTTTCGTTTCCGCCGCGAGAATTCGGCACCCATTCGTCCGATTTTCTGCTGTAATCGCGATAAAGCATACTTGCAACCGCGTCCACGCGCAAACCGTCGATATGATATTCTTTTATCCAATAAACCGCGTTTGCAACAAGGAAGTTGCGAACTTCGTGGCGACCGTAATTGAAAATTAAAGTTCCCCAATCTTTGTGTTCGCCTTCGCGCGGGTCGGCGTGTTCGTAAAGGTGCGTGCCGTCAAAATGCGCGAGCGCGTGTTCGTCTTTGGGGAAGTGTCCGGGCACCCAGTCCAAAATTATGCCGATGTCGTGTTGGTGCAAATAATCCACAAACCACTGGAAATCCTGCGGCGAACCGAAACGGTGATTTACCGCATAAAAGCCGCCGACCTGATAACCCCAGCTCGGCACAAACGGGTGTTCTTGCACGGGCATAAGTTCGATGTGAGTGTATCCCATTTCTTTAATATACGGAACCAAAAGTTTCGCTATTTCTTTGTAGTTGTGATAGTCGCCTTCTTCGTTGCAACCGCTTTTTTTCCAAGAACCCAAGTGCAATTCATAAATTGTCATAGGTTGGTTGTTGTGGTTGCCTTTTTCGGTGCGTTTTTTAATCCACTCTTCGTCGTTCCAACGGTGTTCTTTTGTCGAGCAAACTATTGAGCCGTGATACGGGAACGGTTGCTGTAAAGTGCCGTAAGGGTCGGATTTTAAAACCAAATGCCCGCTTCCGGCTTTTCGGATTTCGTATTTATATACGGCGCCGCTTTTTACTCCCGGAAGAAATAGTTCCCAAACGCCCGAACTGCCGACCGGGCGCATCGGATGCTGTCTGCCGTCCCACATATTAAATTCTCCGACAACCGCAACTCTTTGCGCGCTCGGAGCCCAAACCGAAAAGCAGACGCCCTCAATGCCGTCGATGGTCATTTGGTGCGCGCCCATTTTTTCGTATATATAAAGATTGTTGCCTTCGTTGAATAAATAGAGGTCGTCGTTTGTCATAACGGGCATAAACGAATACGGGTCGGCGGTTTTGCGGATAAATCCGTCGCCGTAAAAAACTTCTAATTCATACTTGAAAACGCTTTTTTGGTCTTTGAAAAAAAGCGTGAAAATCGGCGTTCCCTCCAAGTGATACATATCGCCTAAAAATTTCCCTTTGTCGTCATAAACTTTAACTTGAGCCGCTCCGTAATGAACGGTTGTAATCGCTATGCCGCCGTTTTTGGGGTGCATACCCAAAATTGAAAAAGGGTCTCCTACCGCACTGTTGCACAACTGTGAAATGTCGTGATCTGATAAAATTCCGTGAATATCCGCACTCATAAAACCTCCATTATTACAATAACTCAAAGGCAAAATATACTACCTGCCTTGCCTCAAAAGGTGATTTTTTTTATTTTTGATGAAAATTGGGTGAAAATTTCTTCATTCACGCCCTTTTCTGTCCAAAAATACGGGCAAAAACAGAAGCGTAAACAATGCGCCTACTATCATTGAAAGGAAAATGAAAATACCCAGAGTTCGCACGGGCGGGAAATTCGACAGGCACAACGTCAAAAATCCTACGCCTACCGCAAGGGTGTTGAACACTATAACCGTGCTTTTATCTTGAAGCGCGCTCAAAAGCGCCTCGGTTGTATCCGCGCCGTTTCTTCTGAAGCGCAAAAAGGACGAGGTAAAATGTATGGCGTAATCTATTCCTATTCCTATGCAAGCGGTTACAACTATGACCGTTACAAGGTTAATCGTCGTTCCTGTCGCCGCCATAATTCCTGCAATAAAAATAGCGCCGATAACTATGGGAAGGGTCGAAACAAGTCCCAACACAAAACTTCTGAACAAAATCATAAGCGAAATTGCTATAAGCCCAAACGTTATTAATAGCGAATAGGTCTGCGTTTTTATCAGAAGTTCCATCATTGAGTCAATAATAAGCGCCTCGCCCGAAGTGGTTATCCTGTATTCGGGATGAACGGAAATTATGTGATTTTCGATACGCTCGGCAAGTCTGGTATAGTCAAAAAACGGAATATTTTGACAAAACAGCGTAAATCGAACGGACTTTCGGTCGGACGTTAAAAAAGCGTCCAAAACATCGTCGCCGTCGGGATTTTGGGTTGCCGCGCCGCCAAGCATCATAGACACCGCCATTTCGCTTATGGGAGTGCTTACAAGAATGTCGCTTACTCTGTTAAGAACAGGGAAAACCGACATAACAGTGCCGACTTCGGGAATGCTGTCCTGTATCCAATTTACAATATCTTGCAAAATTTGCCAGCTTGCCGAGTCCGAAAAAGGAGTATCGCTCTCTATCATTACGTCAAAAAAGCGGGTGCCGCCGAATTGCTCGCCTATGATTTTATCGCTTTTGCGAACGTCGTGATATTCGTCAAAGAAGCTCATAGGATTGCTGTCGAAAGTGATTTTCGGCACAAAAATTATCGAAAAAACTATTACGCAGACAAGTAAAATCTTAGAAAGCGGCGTTTTGAAAATCATAAAATTAAAAAATGACATCGGAACAATCTCTTTCGGCTCTCGGTCGATGGTTTTTTCCTTTTCTTTGGGCGAAAAGCAGGCGGGCAGGAAAAATACCGACAAAAACAGAGCGATTACGACCCCAAGTCCCGTAAAAAATCCGAAATATCGCGTCCAGGAGAGCTCCGAAATCGTGAAAGAAGTAAAACCGAAAAAGGTGGTGGTCGCCGCAATAAAAATAGGGCTGAGCAATTCCTGATAGGTTTTCATAAACGCCTCTTCAAACGGCAGTTCGAGGTCGCGCCTGTTTTGACGATAACACTTTATTATATGAAGCGAGCCCGCAAGCCCCACGGGAAGCAAAATCAGAGGAATAACAGAAGTTAAAACGTTTAGCGAAACTCCCGCAAGCGACATAATTCCGAAAGTCCAAACGGTCGCAATCGCCACAAGTAAAAGGGGAGCCGCAACGCATCGGATTGTGCGGAACATCCAAAACAAAAGCGCGCCCGCAACAAGAATGGAAATCGGCAAAAGTATTCGCAAGTCCTTGTTCATATCGCGGCTCATATACCAACTTGTCGCCGTTGCACCCGTAATGTAGGTGTCCGTAAATCCCTCGGCGCGAATTTCGTCCAGAATTTTCATTGCCGCCGAAATTGTTCGCGGTCTGTCGGCGGCGTCGTTTGTGTATAAAATCATTAAAAAAGTTTTTTCGTCGGGCGAAATAAAACTGCCCGTAAGCTCTCTGTTTTCGTCTATTCTTCGGCGTAAAACATCGTCGTTTGTTTGTCCTGAAAGCCCAACTACCTGAACGCCGCCAAACCTTCCCATCATAGGAACTCGCAACGCCCCGATATACGACACGTTGGTAAAGCCTTTTACTCCGCCTATTTCGACCTGCGAAAATCTTTGCTCCCACGACGACAATATTTCGATTTTTTCGTGAAGCGCCAAATCCTTATTGTCGTCAAATTGCGTCATCAGAAAAATGGAATACGGCGTATCAAATTTTTTGCGGATATGGTCTTGATTTACGATTTGCGCCATAGTGTCGGGAACAGCGTTCGCCGCGTTGTTGTCCACCGTTATGTATTTTATGTTGTATCCGAAAAACGCCGTTAAAAGCAATATGATAATCGCCGAATACGCTCTGTTTTTTATTGTAAACGCAATGAATTTACTCTTAATTGACACGAAGTGCCCCACTTTCTTTTGATATTTTGACATAAAAATACTATTTGGGGACGACGGTCGCCACCCTTTTTTTAATAAAATGAAAATTTCACTTGACAAGCGCTCAGAAAATATAGTATATTCGCACTGTTTCTTATGGCAGATTAGCTCAGCAGGTTAGAGCAACGGAATCATAATCCGTGTGTCCGGGGTTCGAATCCCTGATCTGCCACCACCAAATTTCAGGTCTGATTTTATGGACATTTTATCAAAAACCAAAGATTTTTTCATCAAAAACGAAATAAAGAATTGTAAAATCGGCGTTGCTTTCAGCGGCGGAGCGGACTCGACGGCATTATTTTTATTATTATTGGATATTACGCCGATTTTTAATCTTGAACTCTGCGCAATTCACGTAAATTACAATTTAAGAGGACAAGATTCCGCCGCCGACGAAATTTTTGTCCGAAAACTAAGCGAAAAACACGGACTGAAAATATTCGTAAAAAGCGCAGACCTGTCTCAAACAAAAAGCAATTTGGAAGAAGTCGCCCGAAATGAGCGCTATGATTTTTTCAGGGAACTCCAAAAAGAAGAAAACATTAAATACATCGCCACTGCCCACAACGCCAACGACCAAGCAGAAACTTTGCTTTTCCGTCTTGCTCGAAAAACAGGAATTGCAGGCGCGGCAGGAATTCCGCCGATCCGCGAAGACGGGATTATTCGCCCGCTTTTACACACCACAAGAAGCGAAATTTTAGAATATCTTGCCCAAAAAAACCAAACTTTCCGCGAAGACAAAACAAACGCCGACGTAAAATTCAGCCGAAACAGAATTCGCGCAAATATTATCCCGGAACTCGAAAAAATAAATCTGAACGCTGTTTTGAACATTGTTCAGTTTTGCGATTTCGTAAGAGGCGACGGTCGTTTCTCGAAAAGCAGTAATATCTCGTCTTTTTTGATAGACAAGGAAACCTGTATCGACGAAATAAGAGAAACCTGCTACGAAAATGGTTTAATCTTAAATTTTGCTCATTGCACAAGCATAGAAGCCTGCAAAACAAACACGGGCGCAACCGTCCTTTTGCCAGATTTTACAATGTTCGTTCTGAAAAACGCGCTTTTTTTCACAAAATTCGGCGAAAATTCCATAAACATAGAAGAAACGCAAATAACAGAAAACGACAAAATCTTGCATATCAGCGATTTGTGGAAAATCGAAATTATGGACAAAATGCCCCCGAAAGGCGAAAATTACGCCGTAATTCAAAAAAGCGATTTTCCGTTGCAGGTAAAAAAATTATCCGCATTGTCTTTCGTTGCAACAAAACGAGGGGAACAGCGTCCCCCTCAGGACTCCCCCTTGCATTGTGTTTGCCTTAAAAACGACACAAAAACCGTCAATGAGCGAATGAAAAAAGCGGGAGTATCAAAATTCGAGCGCGAAAATTCGCCTGCTGTGTTTTCGGCGAGCGGTGAATTGTTGGCGACAGCGTTCGTTGCGTGGAAATTTGATGGCGGCGGAGAAGGTTTTAGGTGGTTGAGAGTGGAAACGACAGAATAGATTTCTTGCGAAATCAACGTTTGGGCGTATTGCATACGCCCAAATAACCGACAGAAATAAGCCAAATAACCGACAGAAATAAGGGCGTATGCAATACGCCCCTACGAAAATCACATTTTGGCTTTACCGCCTCACCCCAATCGTTGCTCTGTATGTATATGTATATCCACTCTCCCCCCTCGCTCGAACAACAACCAAATAACCGCCGCTGGCTACTCTTCTGCCGGAGGGGTTGGTTAAATTCCATTGAGTTGTCAACTCTTCTTCGGCGGTGGTGGTTTTTTCGGTGGGGCGGGTGAAATCGGTGGTTTCAAATACCATATTTCCTACGCTGTTGAAAATTACCATACGAACATCCGTTAGCGCTTCGTGGGCGACTACCGTTATTGTTGCAGGTCTTGATACTACCGCAGTGTCAAGCAGTATGCCGCCGTATCGAGGGCAGTCGAGGCGAGGAATTATTCGCACTTGCTTTATAGTGGGGTCGTTTAGGGCAAATCTTGTGCTGTCGCCGTCTTCGTCGCAGGTCGCGGGCGTTATTATCCAATTGCCCCACAGTATTGTGTGCGCACGCTCAAAGCGAATTTCTGTTATTGGGTTATTTGAAATCATATTAGTCGGAACAACAAATCTGTTGCCCTGCCAATGAACGCCGTTTACTAATGCGATATATCCCGCATTCGGCGTTATTTCAAGTTCCCACCAATAACAACTGCTACTGCCCCAAAGGGTAGTGTCGCTCGCCGTTATTTTGCTGAGTTCATACTTTTCCCAGCACCATTCTTCGTGAGAATAAAGCATAACCGTGCCGTGCTCGCCGTTTTCTATGGTGATTTGCGCCTCCACAATAACAGCCGCGCACAACGGCGGGACGCAATCCGAAATATCCTGAACAAAGACAATATTTACGGGTTGCTCCAGTCCTCCGAAGAACCCTATATCGGGAACAGGATACATCTCATCTGTAAAACGCACGCCGTTTACGTAGGCGACATATCCGTTATTTGGAGTTATAAAAAGATTTCTGTGGAAGCAACCCATATATGAAACCAAATATCCGTCCGCAATTTCTTTTCTGACATTCATACAAAATATCTCGTCAAAATATGCAAGTTCGACTTTGCCGTGTTCGCCGTTTTGTATGTTAATAACAGAATTGTATTTATAAGGTCGATAACACGCTATTAAAATACAATCAATAGCGGGCACAAAGCGAATTTCTGTTGGATTACCGGCGCGGATTTTGCCGCCTTCCCAACGCGCGCCGTTTACTATGGCGATATATCCCGCATTCGGCGTTATTGTAAGTTCCCACCAATGACAACTATTGGGACCCCAAAGGGTCGTGTCGCTCGCTGTAATTTCGTCGACTACATACTTTTCCCAACACCAATCAATGTGAGAATAGAGCATAACTTTGCCGTGTTCGCCGTTTTCTATAATGACTCGCGCCTCCACAATAACGTCCATACAAAACGGCGGGTCGCAAACTACAATTTGCGGCGAAAAATGCGGAAATCCGTCGTTTATAGCCGGGGATATTGACCAAATAGAGTTAAAATCCCAATCGATGAAAGTGTTTCGCTGTCTCATTTGCGTGGCATTTCTCAGTCCTGAATTTTGGCAGATTTCTCCCGTGCCTTGCTGAGTCCACAAACCCACAAAAACGCGCGAACATTGTAAAGCATAACTGCTTATAATTCTGCCGTCGCTAGTGCCGTGATTAGCGCCGACGAATTTACCGGCTATGTTAGGATTTCCGCCGCTTACATTTCCCTCAAAATAACTGTTTATTATTTCGCCGTTGTTCCATCCAGCAAATCCTCCGACAACGCTGTTTTGGGCGTGTCCTGCTACGCTTCCTCTTACAAAGGTGTTTTGAATTGTTCCCCTATTTGTTCCTACTAACCCGCCAACGCCGCTCCAGCCGTCAATATTAACGATAACGCCGAGGTTTTTTATTATGCCGTTATTATTTAATTGGTGAAAAAAACCTGCGGGACCATCGCCGGCATTGGGACGGTTAATTCTGACTCCTCTGACAATGTGTCCGCCGCCGTCAAATGTGCCGTCGAAGTTGCCGATGAAACGGTCATTTTGGCTTCCGATCGGCTCCCATTCGCCTAAGATAAGGTCGATGTCGGCGACGAGCGTAATGGTTTGTCCTGTGAAATTGCTACCGCTGCTAACCGTCGTCGCAAATTCCCGTAATTCGCATTCGTTGCTTATTGTTATTGTGGGCGCGCTCCAGTCAATGAAAGAGGGCGCGCACATCGCCGTTGCCGTTGAGGCGATAATCAAAATTGTTGCAAAAACTTTTAAGAAATTAAGTGGTTTCATAGACAACCTCCCGTTTTTTATTAGATTTTCGGAATAAAGATACATTATGCCGCAATAGGAGAGGGAGTTGTTTTTTAATTTGGGTAGATAAAAAAGCGTTTTAATTGAAGTATTTTATCTTTGATAAAGTTTAATAAAAGTAAGTTCGGTCTTGCGTGGATAAGCGGAAAAAAAGTATTTTAATGCAAAAGGGAGAAATTTATGACTAGCTTTTTGTTTTCATTGGTCGGGCTTATCGGTGAATATGTTCTTAATATGAGTTTGATTATATTTGGTGGCGTTGTAGTTCGCGGTCTATTTGGAGACGGTACAGAGAAAAACGAAATCAGGTGGGCTATTATAGCAATGGCTGTTTTGTTTTTTGTCGGTGCTTCGTTTATGATAGCGGTGTTTTTGAGAGGAGGTGCGCTATGAGTGCGAAACAATTCAAAGGTTTTTTAATGTTTTCTGTTGGTATGGTATTTGTAGCACTAATAGGTGGAGTTATCACAGGTTTGATATTCTTCCACTAACAAAACAAACTTCAGTAGCAGGGGCATTCGCTCCTGCTGCTCTCGAGCAATAAACACAGAAACAAAAAACAAGAAAAATAAAGGAGGCGACCACCGCCTATGCAAGAAACAAGAGTAAGATTTGCCCCGTCGCCGACGGGATATTTACACGTTGGAGGCGCAAGAACCGCGCTTTTTAATTGGCTTTTCGCAAAAAAAACAGGCGGAAAGTTTTTGCTTCGTATAGAAGACACCGACCGAAGCCGCTACGACGAAAACGCGCTCGGCGAAATATTCACGTCTCTTCGCTGGCTCGGATTGCAATGGGACGAAGGTCCGGAAGTCGGCGGCAATTGCGGCTCGTATTTTCAAAGCGAACGGCTCGATTTATACCAAAAATACGCCGACGAACTTATAGAAAAAGGTCTTGCCTACCGCTGTTTTTGCTCGTCCGAACGTCTCGAAGCGTTAAGAGAAGAGCAAGAAAAATCGGGCGAAAACGTTTTGGGCTACGATAAAAAATGCCGAAATTTAAGCAAAGACGAAAGCGCAACCCGCGCAAAAAGCGAAAGTTTCGTAATTCGCTTAGCAATCCCCGAAAACAGAACGGTCGGCTTTACGGACAAAATCCGCGGCGAAATTTCGTTTGACGCCAACACGCAAGACGATTTTATCCTGCTGAAAACCGACGGATTTCCGACTTATCACCTTGCAAACGTTATTGACGACCACTTTATGCGCATAACCGACGTTTTGCGCGGCGACGAGTGGATAACAAGCACTCCAAAACACGTTTTGCTTTACGAGGCATTTGGATGGCAGGCGCCGAATTTTGCGCATTTGCCCGTTATTTTAAGCGAAGACGGCAAAAAACTGTCGAAAAGAAAAGGCGCGGCAAGCGTAATGGACTTCAAAAAAGACGGAATTTTGGCGGAAACGCTCGTAAATTTCCTCGCGCTTTTAGGCTGGAACCCCGGCGACGACCGCGAAATAATGACAATACAAGAAATGGTTTCAGCATTTGCTTTAGAAAAAGTAAGCGCCAAAGCCTCGGTTTTCGACAACAAAAAACTATCGTGGATGAACGGCGAATACCTGAAAAAAACGCCAAATGATAAGATTTACGAAGAACTTAAAGATGAGTTTGATAGATTATCGCAAAACAAAGAAAAAATCCTCTCCGCAATAAATTTTATGAAAGAGCGCACGCAAAAAATCACGGAATTGCCGACTTTATGCGCATTCTTTTTTGCCGCGCCGAGCGTTTACGACGAACAAACATTGCAAAAAGTCAAAAAAGACGAAAATATGCCGAATATTTTGGCAAAACTGTCTCAAAAACTGCGCGAAACACCCGTTTGCAACAGCGAAACCTGCGATAAAATATTACAGGATTTAGTCGCCGAATTTGCTGTCGGCTTCGGCAAAGTCGGACTTCCCGCTCGCTTGGCGATAACAGGACAAGGCGGCGGACCGTCGTTGCACGATATTATTCCCGTTATCGGGAAAGATGAATGTGTGAAGAGGATTGAGGGGTTTTTGAAGAACTAAATTTATTAACAATTTAAAACAAAAAAGGGAGCATATTTTTATACGCTCCCTTTTTATTTGTAAGGTCGGGCAACCCGAAAGTCGCCCTTGCCTTAATTGTTAGTTGTTTTGGTTAGCGCTAACGCCAATCGTTCCTCTTACACCTACATTTGTATTGATAGTGTATGTGCCCGCTCTTGTGTTTGACGGAATTCTCCAAGTAATCGGAGAGTTTGTGTTTCCGTTCAATGTAGCAACTACGCTACCTGAAGCGTTCAAGATTGTAATAACAACGGGTGTTGTTTTTGCAGTGTTTACAACGATTATTGCGTTGTTGCCCGCTCTTGTCGGTCCTGTTGCTTGAACAGTCGCCGCCGCTGTACCGTTGTTGTTTCCGCCTTCGCGAAGAACGCCGTTTCCGTCGTTATTGCCGGGAGCTACGCCTTCGGGTCCTTTTTTGTCGCCGCAGTAGTCGTCGTTGCCGTTGCCTTTGTTGCTGACGGTGTTTTTGTCGTTGTTAGTGGTTTCGCCGCCTTTGGGAGCTTCTTCGCATACTTGATTAACTGCAAGATTTACAACTCTTGTACCGTTAAAGATAGCCCAAACTTCGTAGTCTTTGTTTGAGAAAACCAACTGTTCTCCGCCGTTTTGTCTGTTTACGCGCTGACTTCCGTGGTTTACAGCTCTTCCGTCAACATTAACAGTAATGTTTATGCTTGCTCTGTCGTTGTTTCCGTCTTGCCAGCTGCTGATAGTGCGCTGAACTACACTCAAATTGAGTTTGCGAACGGGCGCAGGAATTACAACTTCTCTCAAAATATCACCGCAGTCGCATACAACTATATAAGCGCCGGCTTCAGTGCAATGCGCCTCTTCTATGATAATTTTTTTGCCTTCTGTGCAAACGTGCGCAGGAGCCAATATCAAATACAAGTCTGCGTTGATTATTCCAGTGTAATCGCGCTCAATGGTAGCGCCGATTTCACGAACGTCTTCTGCGCAATTCAACACGTTCCAAGTGGTATAACCATTCAATGAGCCGGCTAATGTTGTGCTGTTCCAGTCGATTGTATGACCAACTTCTACCGATTGTGAATACACCGCTTCTTCCGCTCCGTTAAAAAATCTAACAGTTGCAGTTTCAGCAACAGGCTCGCACTGTACGCCTGTTAATCTCGGAATTGCGACTGAACGCTTATGTCCGCCAACAGTAGATACGTAATTTCTGACGCCTGCTTCATCGCAAGTTGCAGGAATTGTGTTTACCAAATCCCAACTGTTTGTGCAATTAACTTGCACGTTGTTGCCGTTCAAATCACTGCTTCCGTTGCTGAAATAGCTGTTAACTTTTGCTCCACAGCCGCAAGTAGCAGTAAAAGTCCAATTGTTGCCTTCACGAGTAAAGACCACATTGTTTTCTCTGTTATGTCCTTGGTTCAACCCTTGAACAACACCTGCGCGAACAATTTCGCAGTGGAAACCAACACTTTTTGTCTGCGTAGTCTGCGCAAACACATTAGCGACGAGCAAAGTCGCCACGAATACCAAAAAACCAAGCTTTTTCATTGAAAAAACTCCCTTCTTAAAATTATTATAATTGAAACCGAATGAACTTACTGAATTGCCGAAAAAGCAAACACGCAAAATGTTGAGCGCTTTTAAATCACGATTTTTACCCATTTTCCTCGTTCCTCACACTTTTTTAGATTTTTAGTGGCGTAAAATAATATTTGTTAAGAATGCGCGTCAAGGGGTAAATTAAAAAAAGCGTTTTTTCTTGAATTTTGTTGTTTTTTGCGTTAAACGACGATTTTTTCGATTACTTTTTCGGATATAACATATATTATATAGTATAAAACGCGTTATTTTCACGGAACGAAAGGAATGCAAAAAATATGAAAAGCATAATTTCCGATATGGACGGAGTTATTTATCGCGGGTCAAAACTTATTGACGGAGCGAACAGTTTTATACAAAAAATGATTGACGGCGGCGTAAAATTCTTGTTTTTAACCAACAATTCCGAGCAAACTCCCCGCGATTTAAAGCAAAAACTCGAAAAATTAGGAATAAAGGGGCTGAACGAGGACAATTTTATCACGAGCGCAATGGCGACCGCAATGTTTTTGAAACAGCAAAAAGAAAACGCAACGGCATACGTTTTGGGCGGCGGCGGGCTTATCAACGAGTTGTACAACGCGGGTTTCACGATTTCGCAGAACAATCCCGACTATGTAGTTGTCGGCAAAACAAGCGCGTTTAACTTTGAAACGCTGAAAACCGCCGTAAATTTAATTTTGGGCGGCGCAAAGTTTATCGGCACAAATCCCGATATGGTTGACCCGACCGAACAAGGCGAAGAGCCCGCCTGCGGAACAATTTTAGCGGCAATAGAGGCGGCGAGCGGCAAAAAACCCTATATAATAGGAAAGCCCAACTCGCTTATGATGATGATGGCGGCAAAAAAATTGGGCGTTCACCCCGAAGAAAGCGTTATGATAGGCGACAGAATGGACACCGACATTGTAGGCGGAATGGAAGCGGGAATGAAAACCTGCCTTGTGCTTTCGGGAGTGAGTAAAACCGAGGACTTGGAGGCGTTTCCCTATCGTCCCGACTATGTTTTTGGAAGCGTTGCAGACATCGACCCGACAAAATTATAGATTTTTGCATTTTACCCTTGCGCAGAGACAAAAATATTTATTATATTCACGTCCGTTATTGATTGGAGTGTAGCTCAGTCGGCAGAGCAGGTGGCTGTTAACCACCTTGTCCGGGGTTCAAATCCCTGCACTCCAGCCACTTCGGAGAGACGTAATGCTTACGTCTCTCTTTTTTTTAACCGCAAAATCACTTTCTCTCCCCGCTTCCCCCACGCCAAAGTTTATTTTTCTCTCAAAAAAACATACCGACGGTCGATTTTGGCACCTCTGTCGATAGAAAAAAGGACGAAAAATGTCGATAATTTTCAAGTTTATGAAACCCTACACCCTTATGCTTTGCGGCGTATTCGTCTTCATTTTGCTCGAAGTTATGACGGCGATTGCGCTTCCGGGGCGCACGGCGGACATCGTAAACGACGGCGTTATAGTAGGAAACATCCCGACTATATGGCGAAACGGCGGCATAATGCTTCTTTTGACGGTGGCAAGCGTCATCGTCGCGCTGATTTCGGGAGTTTTGATAGCAAAAATCGCCACGGGAATATGCAGCGATTTGCGAAGCGCGGTTTTCAAGAAAATAATGAGTTTTTCCAACGCCGAAATGAACAAATTTGCGACATCCTCGCTTATAACCCGCACCACAAACGACATTACGCAAGTGCAAACCGCTCTTATGCTGGCTTCTCGACAGTTTATTTTTGCGCCAATGATTGCAATCGGCGGGATAATAGCCGCGCTCGACAGAGCCCCGAATATGACTTGGGTGCTTGTTCTCGTCATTATTTTTATGGTTGGAAGTATGGCGACTATCGTAATAATAGCCCTCCCCAAATTCAATATGATACAAGGTTTAATCGACCGTCTTAACTTGGTTTCGCGCGAAAATCTAAGCGGAATTCTGATAGTTCGAGCGTTCGGCACACAAAATTTCGAGAAAAAACGCTTCGACAAAGCAAACAGAGACGCGACCGAAACAGGAAAATTCATAGCGCAGGCATTTGCGTTTGTAACCCCCGTAATACTGCTCACTTTTAACTTTACCGCGGCGCTAATCGTCTGGGTTGGCGCGCACGAAGTATCGGCGTTCAGAAGCGACATAGGCGACATTTTCGCCTTTATGCAATACGGAATTTTAATAGTTTCCGCATTTTTGATGATTTCGGTAACCTTTATTTTTGTGCCCCGCGCAATAGTAAGCGCCCGCCGAATATCCGAAGTACTAAACACCCAAAGCAGCATTAAATACCGCGAAAACCCCATAGATTTACCCAAAAATCTAAAAGGCGAAATAGAATTCAGAAACGTAAGTTTCAGGTACCCGGAAACGGGCGACGATGATGTAGGGGCGGGGTCTGCCCGCCCTGCCGACCAAACAAACGACGACGAAACCGTAGGGGCGTATTGCATACGCCCTAAAAATAAACACGAAACCGAAACAATAATAAAAAACGGCGGCGATTTGGGCGTATGCAATACGCCCCTACAGGGCAACGCCGACGACAATTTGGGCGGGCAAACCCCGCCCCTACAAAACGCCGCCGAAACGGACAACGAAAACGTCCTCGAACGCGTTAATTTCACCGCAAAATCGGGCGAAACCACCGCGATAATTGGTGCGACAGGCGCAGGAAAAACGACAATCCTAAACCTGATATTACGCTTTTACGACGTAAACGAGGGCGCAATTTTAATCGACGGAATTGACATTCGCGACGTTTCCAAAAAGGATTTGCACGATAAAATCGGCTATGTTCCGCAAAAGGCGCATTTGTTTTCGGGAAATATTCGCTCCAACCTCCTTTTGGCGGACAAAGAAGCAAGCGAAGAGAGAATACAACAGGCGGTCGAAATTTCGCAATCGCAGGCGCTTATAGAGGCAAAACCGGGCGGCTACGAAGCAAATGTCGCGCAGGGCGGCACAAATTTTTCGGGCGGACAACGCCAGCGATTGGCGATTGCAAGAGCATTGGTAAAAAAATCGGCAATTCATTTGTTCGACGACAGTTTTTCTGCGCTCGACTTAAAAACCGACGCGCTTTTGCGTGAAGCGTTAAAGAAAAAAAGCGACAAAAGCACAAAAATTATAGTCGCGCAAAGAATTTCGTCCATAATGGACGCCGACCAAATCGTGGTTTTAGACGATGGCGTAGTAGTAGGCAAAGGCAAACACAGCCAACTCCTCGAAACCTGCGAAGTTTACAAAGAAATAGCCGCCTCCCAGATGAGCGAAGAGGAACTCGTTTCGACTACGCTCAACGACCGAAGCGGGGCAATTTCGTAGGGGCGACCGCCCTCGGTCGCCCGTGTTGTTCGATAAATAACCGCCGTACTTCGACGATTATTATCCTTGCACTGTTAAAGAAAAAACTCGCGGAGTTTTTTCATATCAGCAATGGGGGACTCTACGTTTTGCAGAAAATCAGCTGGAAGTCCGAGGAAATGGGTGTATTTTAATATGATTTCCCAGATTTTCTGCATATATCTGTCTGAAATTTCGCCGCTTCGGTTAAAACAAATCGCTTCGTGGTGTGCAATTCGGTTTCGGAAATCTCTTATTTCTTTCAATTCATTAAAAACAAGTTTCTGATTTACGCCTTTTTCTTTGTTCGGGAAAATTTTCAGCAAGGATTGGTTGCCTTGATTGAAACAATGGCTTGAAAACATACTGACCCAAAATCCAAAACTCAGCGCCGCCACTAATCTGTCGGAAGAATAAGGTTTAAGCGGGGAAAGATTTTCCTTTTCTTTGCGGATAGTCATCTTTTTGTCTTCGGGAAAAAAGTTGCCGTTAATTTGCCCGATAATCCAATCGTCGTCATTAAAATGTTTTTTGTAATGTTTGTTTATTGCATTCCGCAAAACGACTTCAAACAAACATAATGCACCCCAAAACTTTTTTGATGTTTCGATGTTTAACATATATAATTCAAGTGCTTGTGGCTCGTTTCCGCCACAAGCGTGCTTGTATTTGTCAAGTCGAGGTTTTGATAAACATTCCTCGTAATCATTATAATTCACTTAAAAATTCTCCTTTTTGAGAGGAAAATACTATTTTTTACAGAAAAAATCAATAATACCTTGCATTTGTCGCGAAAATTATAGTATATTTATAGAGAACACCTGCCGGTCACTGTCGAAAGATATACTTTCAGGTAATGTCGGGGAGGTCTTAGGCACCTCCCCATTTTATTTTCTGCTGCTTTCACCTCATAATTTTTATACAAAAAAGGAAGCGTATTTTCATACGCTTCCTTAAAAAACGAGCAATTACACAGATTTGCTCCTACGTTAATTTACCGCTTCACATTAATTCTCTGCCTCAACACAGAAACGCCGTTTTGCTTCACGTTCAAGATAAACACACCTTGCGCCAAATTATCCCTAAACCCTTTTTATGGGATGTCGAATTATTGTCTTTAATTTTTCAGGCGCAACTTTGCGAGGGTCAGACAAATAAATCTCGTGATGCTGCCGTTCTTCGTTTATATCAATCAAATATCCCTGTTCTGCGGCATAAGTATCCATCATTAATATCGTTGCTGGCTCGTCATCATATGAACCGATGTGCATAACTTGTACGCACAACCCTTCCGTAATACTTTCAAGCCGTGCTTTTGATAAATCCAAATTCGGTTTCTTTTTGGCAAGCATTAATTTAGCGGCTTCAAACACTTCATTTGTAACAAATTCCGGTTGCCGTATTAATGATGTCCAAACAAATTTACTTTTGTCCGGCACAGCACCACCAAAGAATGTGCCGTCGTCAACACTCCAAAAACCCTCTAACGGCGGAACAACATACTCAAAATATCCTTTCGGCTGTGAACCGCTCATCTTACTCATTTTTATGGAGTATGACAATCCGTAAAGAATTTCCATAGCCGTTTTATATTCCTCTGATATGTTTGGATTTCCTTTGCCGTCAACAGCGATAAATACCATTTCCGGCACATCAATGATAGAAGGTGCAGTCTTAGGTTGATATAACTCTTTTTGAGTTTTCTTATAATCAATCGGCATATCGTTCTCTCCGTTTTATGCAAAAGCCATTTGCCTTTTTTTCTTTACCGCAACTTTACCTGTCGTTAATTTAGCGACAAGCATTAACTCTCTCTTTACCTCTGAAAAATTTTGAACGCGTTTCCATTCTCCGCGCTCAACAGAAGCAATCAGTTCTTTTTCTTCATAAGCAGTCATTTTCAAAATCCTCCCGTTAAATATTTTTTTGTATATTTACGACTCTTAAATGCTGTTTTCATAAAATACACATCTCCGTTTTTCACTGTCGGAACAACACAAGCATAGCCGTCAATATTCACAATCATTAAAATTTGACCGGGGTATTTTATCCTGTCCGTATGAGCAAAAACCTCTAACAGCATTCCGTTTCCAATCGCGCCAACTATTTGCTCAAAAGATATGCCGCGCTCAATTTGCAAAACAACATTTTTTGTTTTATCCCAGTCGAAACACATAGATATTACTTACCTCCACAAGATAAAATACGTTATTTTTTAGGTGGTGTACGAGGTTATTTTTGTTTTCGGCAAAATTTATCGTAGTGGCAAACACACGGATCCGCCCTTACGATTTCCATTTCCTGATTTTTTCTAAAACTAACAACCCGTCCAAATCCATTTTTGAAAACGCAAACCATTTTTTGCCGCTATCTTTCAAACTTGCGCCCCAATGATAAACTTCTTTGTCATCGACTATCAAAAATCTGTCGTGGCTGAGGTCGAATTCTTTTGCTTCTATCGGTGGATATTGTTCGTTAAATCGTTCTATATCCAATTTCAACTGTTTTGATATTTCTTTTGTAAAAAGCATAACTTTTACGTTTTCCATTCTCTTGGAAAATATTGTCAATGTAGATTCATTTATATAATTGTCTATCAAAATTATGGATTTTTGCGCCGTTTTTACAAAAAAATCTATTTTCTTTTCTGTTTCGGACATACGGTTTTCCAAGCGTTCAAATCGTTGGTCGAAAGAATAACCCTTTATAACATATTCCTTTAAAACTTGGTTCGCCCATTTGCGAAACTCTATTGCTCTGCCGGAATTTGCACGATAGCCAACTGATAATATTACATCTAAACTGTAAAACGCAACCGGTTTGTCCGAGTTTGGAATATGCAATTTTTGCATATTGCTTTTTTCATCAACTTCACCATCCTTGAAGATATTGCGAATATGTCGCGAAACGCCCGATTGGTCAACTGCGAATATCTTTTCTATCTGCGATTGAGTTGCCCAAACCGTATCATTTTTAAAATCTACCGACAATTCAATATTGCTATCGCCGCTTTCATAAACTATAATTTCGTGCATTTGATTCATTTTTATTCTCTCAAAATTTCTTATTAAACGAGACGGTAAAATACGTTATTCCTTACTAAGGATTACTTGTTTTCTCGTTTTTAGGAGTTTTTTCTCCTTTTTTATACAAAGATACTATTCGCCAAAAACAAAAAGAGACAAGGCGTGCCTTGTCTCTACAAAAAAACAACTGAAATTATGATTTTATCTTCTAACGTTAATCCTATGTCTCAACACTGAAACGCCGTTTTGTTTTACATTCAGAATAAACACGCCTTGCGCGATGTTATCCGTTCGCAAACCAACTGCATTCACGCCGTTTATTGCGGTGATGTTTGCTCTGCTTACCATTCGACCTTGCAAGTTATAAAGTTCGGCAGTGTAATTGCCAGCGGCGAGGTTTAGGTGGATTTGACCATTTCTTATTCCTGCAAATCTGGCAACGGAAACGTTTCTGTTTGTCGAGGAATTATTGCGGGAGATAGACAAGGGAGGCAAAGTCGGACGATCATCTGCCAAATCTTCGGCGCTTATGCCTAATACTATGAGTACATATTCCTCTGTAATATCAAGCGTATCGTTCAGCACAACTCTTCCGTTTTTAAGAATTACCTCTCTTTCGACTTTCCACTGCCAACTTCCGCTGACTTCCACTTGTTCCAGCTGTTCCGTTATTATGTAGTGAAAATTCTGAAAACTGAGCGATCCTGCTAATTCTCCGTTGAAATTTATTCTTCCGTTGTATTTGAACTCGTCTCGGCTTTCATTCGAATACCAACCGCAAAAATCCTCCCAGCCGTGAATTGCAGACCTGCCGTATCCGCCGCCTAAATACAAATTTCCGAGATTTGAAAAGTTGAAAAATTCTCTTGTTGTAGTGGTAGTTCTGATGCAGCCGTAGTCATTCGCTATTTCAGACCTCCTTTCTTTCGTCGAAACATAACCGTTTTCTTCACCGTGTCTGAGACGTTCGATGTCTTCGAATAATTCAAATCCGCGACCTGCTCTGGAATTGCGTTGTTCAAGTTCTTGGGCGTAGATTTCAAGAAAATCTTCGAGATTTGCCGCGGTTATAGTCGCACCGCCGCGACTTGTCAATTCTCCGCTCGGCGCTGTAGGAACGGCGGGCATAGTTCTGTCTATCGGAGTATCGTCGCCATAAATACGATTTTGGGTACTCGGTTGTATATAGCTGAAAAGCAAATAAATCGGAAGATTGATTTCAACATTGCCGCTTTTCACAAAAAACCTTCCGCTTGTTATTTTGTTTTCGAGAGAATCCCGCGAAGCGGCGACGTTTTCAAACACAATTTGTCCTTCATATTTTCCGCGGAAATCTATGGTTCCGTTTTTTTTGACAATATCGTGCTCAACGCCGTCTTCATAAGCGTTAGACACAAATATACCTACCGCTCCGCCCATAAAAAATGATTCGGCATTAGAAAAATCGAAATACTTAATTTCATAGACGCCACGCTCCTCTGCTCCTCTGTTGGATTCTTCAAATATCGCCTTTAACATAAATTCGACTTTTCCCGAAGAACTACCGAACCCTGTGGACGATGCTGTAATTCCTCCGATAAAAGACTCGCGTTCGTCAGGCAGGTTTGACTGAGAACGGGCACTGCGGGCATTTTGGGCGACGGCGGAATTATCATTGTAATAATCATCACCCGTAAAAGCAAATTTATACAATTTGATAAAATCGTCGAGGTTTGATTGATTAACCGCGGTATTTTCCATACCCTCGCCTTTTGTAAGTTCCCCACCGCTCACCGTCGGTGGATTGTCGGGGATAACAATGCTGTTAGAAGCAAACACGCAAGCGGTCAATACCGTTGCACAAAAAAATAACTTTCTGTAGTTCATAAAGAACCTCCGTCATTTAAGGTTTAGATAACAATTACGTTCAAAAACTAAAACGGAGCCATTCAAAAACAAAAAGGCGCACTCCATTTTCCCACCCATTTCCGTACTGTGAGGTCATCGCCAAAACCTATTTTATCCGAAAACAAACAAGAAAGGAGCGTGCCGACAGACACACTCTTTCTCATTCTCTCGATAAAATTGAATATTGGCGATATTCACAGTAGAGAAAATGAAAAACATTATTCTTTCAAAGAACAGAGAGAAAATAATATTTGTTTGCGGTGATTTACGAGGTTATTTAGGGTTTTGTGTTTTTTTTCGCCCATACATATATTTCCTCCACGCCAAATAGTATTTTCTTCTCGAAAAACACACCGAAAATCGGTTTTTTAAGGAAGCGCGAATGAGCGAAGAATTAGACAAAGTCGAAAAATACGACAGCGATCCTTTGGCGGGAATGACGGGGCAACAAGCGCTTGCCGGAAAAGCCAAAGATCCGAAGGCGACCATAAAAAAAATTATGGCGTATTTGTTGCCGCATAAAATCGCTTTTGCCGCTTGTTTGATTTTAGCCGTGCTTTCTACAGCGTTTGCGGTGGCGGGACCGCGCCTTTTGGGACGAATTACCACCGCGCTTGTTGACGGAATTGTCGCGCATTGGATGGGAACGGGGCTTCTCACAAATTTTCCGTATATGGCTACCATTATGTGGTGGCTTGCGGCGATTTTTATATTGTCGGCGGCTTGCAGAACGGTTCAGGGGATTATAATGGCGCGCATTTCCGCAAAAATAACTTACAAACTTCGCAGTCAAATCAGCGAAAAAATGCACAAACTTCCTATAAATTATTATGATTCGCGCGAGCGTTCGCAGGGCGACATTCTTTCGCGCATAACAAACGACGTGGACAGAATGAGCCAAACGCTCAACGAAAGTTTAATGCAGTTGGTATCGTCCGCCACCACAATTATCGGCGTTTTAATTATGATGATTTCAATAAGTTTGCTTATGACCGCCGCCTCGCTTATTACAATTCCCACGTCAATGCTTATTTTGGGGGTCATCTTAAAAAAATCGTATATTTATTTTGGAAATCAGCAAAAAGCAATCGGCGAAATGAGCGGCATCGTGGAAGAAACATACAGCGGTCGCGATATTGTGCGCGCCTTTAACAGCGAGACCGACGCCGAAGAAAAATTCGACAAAACCAACGAAAAAATCCGCTCCTCCGCTTGGAAAGCCGAATATATGACCAACATTATAGAGCCCGTTTTCGGATTTGTGTTTAATCTCGGATACGTCCTCATCTGCGTTTTGGGCGGCTGGCTCACGGTGCAAAGGGTCATTACGATTGGAGACGTTCAGGCGTTTCTTCAATATATTGGGGATTTCACACAGCCCTTAGGAGAACTCGGCGCCTCCGCCAACACAATGCAGGCAACCATAGTTTCCGCAGAACGCGTATTTGAATTTTTGGAGGAAAACGAAGAGGTAGCCGATATTGAAAATCATTCGCCCAAAAACAACGCCGATGGCGCAATTAGGGCAAATGATGATTTGCCCCTACAACAGGAAAACATTGAATATCAAGGAAACATCACATTCAAAAACGTTCATTTCGGCTACACGCCCGACAAAATCACCATCAACGATTTCTCGGCGGAGGTAAACGCGGGGCAAAAGGTGGCGATAGTCGGACCTTCGGGGTGCGGAAAAACCACATTGGTAAAATTATTGATGCGTTTTTACGAATTAAACAGCGGACAAATCCTTATTGACGGCGTAAATTCGACCGAATTTTCCCGCAACGATTGGCGCAATATGTTCGGAATGGTTTTGCAGGACACTTGGATTTACAACGCTTCCATAATGGAAAACATTCGCTACGGAAGCCCCGCCGCCACCGACGAAGAGGTAATCGCCGCCGCCAAAACGGCTCACTGCGACCACTTTATACACACGCTTCCGCAGGGTTATCACAGCACTCTCAACGAAGACGCGACCAATATTTCGGCAGGGCAAAAGCAACTTTTAACAATAGCGCGAGTAATACTGAAAGACCCGCATATACTAATTTTGGACGAAGCAACCTCGTCAATCGACACGCGGACGGAAGTTCTTATCCAACAAGCAATGAAAACCGTAATGAAAGACCGCACATCATTTGTAATCGCGCACAGATTATCGACAATAAGAGACGCCGACGTAATTTTCGTAATGCGCGACGGCGACATAATAGAACACGGCAACCACGACCACCTACTCGCAATGAACGGCTTTTACGCGGATTTGTATAATTCCCAGTTTTCGGAGGGAGTGGTGAGTGAGGAAGAATAACCGTAGGGGCGACCGCCCTCGGTCGCCCGTGTTCTCCGAGTGGTTTTTATTTGAAAATATTTTGTGCTGCCGAGCAAATTTCGTCAATTTTATCTTTACTAAGCGTTATTAGGTTAAGCGGCTTGTGCGAATCCTTTTTTCTGCGAAACGGCAACTGTAATCTATCAATAGACACAACCTTTAACATGTCGCACAGAGCCCAACATTCTTTTTCTGCCAAAATACCCGGCATTGCCCCTATTGGAATGAAAATTGTAAAAGAATCTCCCTTTGGTGGCTTTTTTGTAGTAAAAGGAATAACTACTGCTAATTTATGCCTTTTATGAGGATAAATCACAATAACGGGGCGAACTTTTCCGATTTCAGGTTTTATGTTCGCAATTATTGTCTCATTTGCATCAATACAAGAATTTGCCTTATTCCAGCAGTCCTCAAATCTGCACATAAATATCTGACCTCTTTTAACATAATTCGGCAATTTCATTAAAATTATCCTCACAATAAAAATAACCCCCGCATAAAGCAGGGGCAGTAACCCATTCAAGGGAAAAAGCAACGTTGCCGCTACTTTACCATTATAATATACGTTATTTACAAGAAAAAGTCAAGAGTAAAACAGAAAAAAGATAAATTTCCATAAAATAGTCCCCAAAAATCTAGAAAATCGCACCGCATGGTAGGGGCGGGGTTGCGGAATTTTCATTGAGGGTTAAACAATATTTGCGCTAATCAAAAAGGGACGATTGAAAGTCGTCCCTTGATAAATTTGAAAAACTAATTTTTATTTACTAACACCAATTCTTGCCGAATAGGTAAATCTTCTTCCGCTGATACCTGTTGCTTCGACGATAATTAAATACGTCCCATTTGCTACAAATCTGCCTGAGGGGTTGGTTAAATTCCAGACGATTGGCGATTGTTGCGGGCAACCGTTGCCTCCGTGGCGACCGAGGGCGGTCGCCCCTACGCCATCTGCCATGAACACAACATTCCCCAAATTATCCATAATTCGCAAGTTTATTGTTGCCTGTTCTGGCGTTATCACCGAAATTTTCGCCGCGTCGGACACGGGGTTTTCGGCGACAATTATGCCGTATCGGGTATCAGTGGGCTGGCGATGGCGAATTGAGGTCGGTCTTTGCTCGCCGAAATTAAATCCTTGGATTTGCGTGTTATCCAAACCTTTGATGTCGTCTATTGAAGCGATACGGTTGTCATCGACATTAAGGTAAGTCAAGTTCACGTTTTTCGACAAGTCGAGTTCGGTGAGGTCGTGACCGCTGACGTTCAGGTATTCGAGCGAAACAAAATGTTCTATGCCGCTCAAATTTCTGATTGTCGGAATAGTTGCTTCGTTTCTTGCCGCTCTGGTTTCGTTAATTATTTGCAAATCCAAGGTGTCGATGTCTCTAACATCAATGTCGAAAATCGGGACGGGGGCGGTTTTGCCGATTAAAGAATACACTGCCGCGCGGAAATTCGGGTCGGTGAATTTGTCGGTTATTGTTTCGCACAATGCGGGAATTACGGCGACTTCCGTCTTGGCATTACAAAGAGAACAAACTCGCGCTATTTCGCCTGCTTCGGCGCAAGTTGCGACTTTTGTTGTCGTCAAATCTCCCCAATTATGGTCTGAAACAGCTATTTCAACGTCTATTTCTACACTGTTATAATTGGGGTCGGTCGGTGTAAATATTGCCTTGTGAGCGCGGTTTCCGACAGCGCCTACCGATGTGCTTGCGCTTTCTTTCCAAGACCAGCCGCTTGGCAAATTAACAACTGCCAAGGTTTGACAAGTGCGCGCAGTTAAACCGCTCGGCGCAGTTGGGAGTTCGCTGAGGTTTCTTTTATTAACTCTCAACGCCACCTTAAATTCAATGTCTTCTACTGCTGAAAAGTCAAAGTCGCTGAACTGAAAAGGATACATAAAACTTGGTCTTACGCTAAATTCGTGCTCTCCTGCAGGCGGAACGGAATCCAAATCCACTACTATCCAATCCCAATACCAATTGATGTGTTCCAAAATGCCTTCGCCGTTGCTTGCGAGCTCCGATTCCCAAATCGCTTGCCCGAAATCGATTTGCGCCGCCGTTGGCAATATCAAATTGTCTTTAGTGGCGATAAAAGGCGTAATTCCGCCGCCGCTGTTCCACCAATTGCTGACAGGTAAAGAAAAATTATGGGAATAATTACCGCCGTCGGCTCCGCCTATCGTTATTTGCGAAATTACAAGCCGCGAGTGTGTGCGAAATCCCTCATATTCGCCGACGACCGTTGCCGACACTTCGTCGCCTTCTACTATGTGAGCCGCATTAAAACTAAACTCTATGTTTTCGGCTGTCGTGGTGCCGTCAATAACTTTCGTATGGCTCATTTCACCGAAATGAAGTTGGCGTTTAAGGACTTCGACTTCCGTTGTTGCCGTTCCGAAATACTTGCTGTTGGATGTACTTAAAATAGCAGTAATCGAGTAAATTCCCGCATTTATCGGAAGACCGTCGGAACACAATTTCTCATTACCGGTAGCATTGTTGCTGTTGATGGAGTATGACCTTCTCCAACTTGGATTAGCGGTAAGCGTAATTTCGGTTTGATCAATGCCAAAATACACGTTTGTGATACGGTCTTGCGGCATTCCGTTATAGGTAATGTTGGGAAAAGTCGAGAAATTTATATATTGCGAAACATCTATCGGATTAACAAAACCCGCCGCGTGAGACAGAAACTCATAAAATCCGCCGCCATACGAAATGCCTTTTTTGTCTCCTTGCAAAGCCCAAGATACTTCGGCGTTTTCTGGCAATGTATTTATGTTTCGCCTTGTTCCTGTTATAATCTCGCCGCCCGAACCCGAAGCGGCAATAATTACGCCGCCGTTATGACTTACTTGTCCCACATTGAGGTGTCCCACAGCGCTGCTCAAAGCGTTCGACCCTTTTACGATAATCGCGCCGCCGTTCATATTTATTCTGCCCACGCGACCATTCGGGCTGTCGGCGTCAAAAATCGCCTGAGCGCCTTCCATTGCAAGAACTCTTCCACCGTTAATATTGATTTCCTTTGTATGGACGGAAACACAAATCGTCGGTCCTCCGTTTATACTATTTGTTATACCATCACTTTGAACCAATCCGCCGTTTATCGTAATAGCCGCCAGAGCAGTGCTTTGCGACCAAATTGCCGAATGGGTAGGGCTTGTTGTTCTGATAATTGCGCCGTCTTCAACCTGAAATACGCCGCCGCTCATATTTGTAATTTCTACGGCGTGCCCGGTAGAAACTACCTGCGCTCTCCAAATTACCCTTGCATTTTGATTGCCCCAACCAATGTTCAATCTGACGGGCGACGTTCGATGAACAACGCCTTCGCTTATAATGGTAATCACATTGCTGCCAACCGACAGTTCTCCGCTGCTGTTTGCAGTAATAATCACAACGTCGCCGTCGTTAACCGTCGGCACGCTGCTCCACTCCCACCTGTGCGTTGTCGTCTGCGCCAAAAGTCCCATAGTGATAACAAATATCACCGCCATTGTTTTAATAAGTTTGCTCATAAAAACCGCCTTCCCGCCGTTCCCACACGGCAATGTTAAAAATTCAAGCAAGAAACAGCGGAAAGGCTGTTCTGCCGGTAAATTCGTGTTTTCTGCGAAAAAAAGTTGAATGGAACCTACGTATTTTTTATTTACAACATAGGACGACAGAACAACCACAAGGGTGTTTTGTCTATATTGTAAAATTAAAATATGATGAATAACGAGGATCAATCTCGCCATTCAACTTTTTTTCGCGCCTATAAAATACATTCTTTTTGAGGTGGTTTTTGGGATTATTTTCGTTTTTGGTGAAAATTGTGGGAAATTGTGGGAAATTATAGAAAATTTAATTTTACCCTTGACTTTTCGTGCGGTTATTTTGTATATTATGGTTGTAGGCAAATGCCTTATTTTAAGGGAGATGATATGTGTTCGCTATTCGGGTGCGTATCCATGGTCTCCCTTTTTTATTACCTCTATTGAATATATTCTGTCTATCTCTGCCTCGTCGTAATACTCTTTCACTGTTATTTTTATGGGATATGAAAAATTGTCGTATTCAAAATCTGTTTCGTATCTGTGAATATATTTTATATCATTCTCTTCGGCTCTGTCCATAGAGGTTTGTGTTTTTTTACTTTTCTCAAATAATTCACCAATGTTTTTGGCGGCTTCAAAATGTATTTTTGTATCTATTGATTTGTTTATCGCTTCTCGACTTACAATTCTTTTTGCCCCTTTTTGATACAAGCGAGCGCTTCTTTCTCCGTTTTTATTCTGAAATATTTTGCCAACATCTCTTTTTAACAACATTTCTGTATCTTTTTTCAGTTTTTGAAATTCGTCATTGGAAAGAATTATTTTTCTCCTGCAACCTTCGTCCATATATTTTTTCTCCATTTGCATTTTTTCGGGGAAAATACGTTATTTTTCAGGTGATTTTCGGGGTTATTTTGGTTTTTGTGAAAAATTGTTGTATGGGACAGACACACGGGTCCGCCTCTACGATTTCCATTTCCTGATTTTTTCTAAAACTAACAACCCGTCCAAATCCATTTTTGAAAACGCAAACCATTTTTTGCCGCTGTCTTTCAAACTTGCGCCCCAATGATAAACTTCTTTGTCATCGACTATCAAAAATCTATCGTGGCTGAGGTCGAATTCTTTTGCTTCTATCGGCGGATATTGTTTGTTGAATTTTTCTATATCTAATTTTAACTGCATTGATATTTCCTTTGTAAAAAGCATAACTTTTACATTTTCCGCTCTCTTGGAAAATATCGTCAATGTGGCTTCATTGACATAATTGTCTATCAAAATTATGGATTTTTGCGCGGTTTTTACGATTTGGCA